>WNFV01000885.1_pt1 | contig 64223 bp, 66 predicted proteins | sample 5400101 | NCBI WGS metagenome assembly WNFV01 (sample SAMN13153361, study PRJNA577476) | soil metagenome | isolation source: 115 cm soil or saprolite under grassland replicate 1 | place: USA:California | collected 2016-06-15
CGGCGAGTGGCGTGTCGATCACACGGGACTTTCCGTACTTCTCGAAGAGCCCGTCGGTGGCGCGGAAAACGCCACCGGTCACGCCCACGTCCTCGCCGAAGATCAGCACGCGTTCGTCGCGTGCCATCTCCTGCGCCAGGGCCTGGTTGACCGCTTCGACGACTGTGAGCTCAGGCATCGCCGCGTCGCTCGAAGCGCGCGAGCTGGCTGCGCAGTCGCGGCGACGCACTCGCGTAAACCTGGCCGAAATAAAAGGACGGGTCAGGAGCGGGCTCGCGCTGCGCCTCTTCCCACGCCACCCGCAGCTCCTCCTTGATCTCTTCCTCCAGCCGGTCGAGGCCGCCCCGATCGATGACGCCGCGAGCGACGAGGTGGAGCTGCATCCGGCGGAGAGGGTCACGGTCAACCCAGAGGTCGTGCATCTCGCGCGGCTCGTACCGGCTGGGGTCGTCGGCCGTGGTGTGCAGGCCGAGCCGGTACGTGATGGCTTCGACAAGCGTCGGCCCATCGCCAGCGCGAGCCCGCGCGACCGCGTCGCGGACGGTGGCGTACACGGCGAAGAGATCGTTGCCGTCGCACTGGACGCCGGGAAAGCCGTAGGCGATCGCCTTCTGGGCGAGCGTCTTCGAGGCGGTCTGCTGCTCGATCGTGGTCGAGATCGCCCAACCGTTGTTCTGGCAGAGAAAGATGACCGGGGCCTTCATCACCCCGGCAAGGTTGGCGGCCTCGTGGAAGTCCCCCTGTGAGGTGCCGCCATCTCCGAACACGGCAAGCACGACGCCCGGGTCTCCTTTGAGCCGCATTCCCCAGGCGAGACCAACGGCCTGGGGCAGCTGACCCGCGATGGCGGCCTGGAAGGGCAGCATCTTGAGCTCTTCGGGGACCTGGAACGCGATGGGGTGTCCGACATGCCACAGGAACGCGAGCCGCAGCGGGTAGCCGTGCCACAGCTGGCCCGCCAGCTCGCGGTACTGCGGGACGAACCAGTCGGTGCCGGGGTCCAGGGCCATCGCGGCCCCGACGGTCGCAGCCTCCTGGCCGATGCCGGGAGCGAGCGTCACCATGCGTCCCTGCCGCTGAAGTCTCACGCACCTCTCGTCGAAACGCCGCCCGCGAAGCATGACCCGGTAGCCCTCGAGCGCCATGTCATCGCTCATCGGCTGCTCTTCCAGCGGCTCTCCGTCCTGGTCGAGGTACCGCACCACCGGCGGCATCGAAGCCGAGGGTACGCCGTCGTTCCTGGCCGGCGCGGCGGGTGCCGCCTTCTTCACGTGCGGCGTGTCTTCAGGGTTTGCCGCGCTCGATGACCATCCCTTCGGCTTGATAGGTGCCATCCAGGATGCGGAGTATCGCGTCGCGCGCGAAGCGCATGCCGTCGTGCTGACCGTCGCGGTACGGGGCGCCTTCCTTGGCGGCGTTGTACTCCATCTCGCGCTGGACACGGCGCACGAAATCGGTCAGCGCGGCGGCCGTCGGGTCGTCGGGACGCTCCGGCAAGGACTCGAGCTCGGGCGGTGCGGCCAGACCGTCGCGGTTGCTCTCGCCGTGCACGTCTTGAAGGCCTATCGCTTCCGCCATCCGCCGCTCGTCCAGGCCGACCACGCGCTGTCCTCCGACGAGCAGCACCGGCACCACCGCCTCACCCGTCAGTTCCTCCAGCGACCGGCGCCAACGCGTGTCTTTCGCGATGTTCCGCTCTTCGTACTCCACCGAGTTCTGTGAGAGAAACTCCCTCACCCTGCAACACTCCTGTCAAGTCGGATCGGTCGTTCCGCTGTTGAGCGTATACAGCACGACTTCGCGTTGAGCTGACATCCCCGGGTCACGATAGCACAGCCTTTCCGCAACCAAACGAACGCTCGTTTAGGCGTTGATCCAGTCGGGGAACTCAGGCATGCGAAGGGGACCGGCGAGCTTGCGGCCCAGCGCCTCCGCCTCCCCGGCCGCCGTGGCAGCGACCACGAAGTACGCGGGCTTGTTCGCCGCAGCGGCAAGGAGGTCATCGGCCTCCACATCGGCCGGGCACAGCACGAGGTCGGGGATGCGCGCCGCGGCCAGTGTCATTCCCGCGTTCCAGCCACGCGCAACACCGAATCCGGCGCGGACCACGTCCAGAACCCAGATCGGCACCACCGGCTGGAACGGTTGTGGATTCAGTGCCAGCCGCGAGGGTGCAGGCTGGTTGGCGTCCAGGCGAGCAGGGATCTTGAGCTCCTCCCCCTCCCACTGCATGTGCGCGCCGCTCAATGCCAGGGCGACCACGTCCAGGTCTTCGTTGGCGACTTCCGCGCCGGCGGCAGGTCGGAACACCACTTCCAGCCGACCGGCGGTCGAGATGTCGGCGACCGCGATGTCCTCGGCGAGGTACAGCGGGTGGTACAGGCCCAGGTCGACGATCGCGCCCACCCGGATCGGCACCACCTGCGCGACGAGCGCGGCCGCCGCGATCGCTCCGCCGACGCCCGCCGCGCGGTCCTCGGCGACCCACACGGCGTCGAACGACGCGGTGGCGGCCGCTCGCGCCAGCGAGATCAGCTCGTCGCCACCCACCTCGCGCAGCGGGATCGGACCGAGGCCGAGCCTCATCGCGCCACCTCGGCGTTGACGCGCCCGAGCCCCTCGACCGCGCCCAGGAAGAGGTCTCGCGGAAGGTTCCCGAACTGGCTGCGGCACACGATGAGATCGAATCCCAGAGACGCGAACTCACGCAGCCTGGCCGCGACTTCGTCGACGCCGCCGATGATCAGGTTGCGCAGCTTGGCCTCGATGTCGCCCTCGAGGCGGGTGAGGTAGTCGCCGACCGGCTCTCCCTGCTGGCGAGGGAACGACCACCCTCCGTACTGCCGGCGCATGTAGCGCAGCTCGGGCAGCAGCCGCGCCCAGTCCCGCTCGCGGTTTTCGGTGACGAAGACGTCGCGCTGCAGCGCGTGCTTCGACGGCGCACTCACGCCCGCTGCCGCGGCGGCGGCGTTGTAGGCGTCGAGCATCTCGCGCAGCTCCTCGGGGTTCATCGTCGAGTCGGCGAACAGCGGCAGGCCCAGCCTTCCGGCACGCTGGGCGGCGACGGCGGTGGCGACTCCGACATAGAGCGGCACGCCGGGTTCAGCGGTTAGGCATGCCTCCGCGAGCCGTGGGAGCATCGCGTCCATCAGCTTGCCGCGCTCCTTGCGGCGGATGCCGAAACCGTCGAACTCAGCGTCGCGGTAGCCGAGCGCGACCCCGAGCACGAGGCGCCCTCCGCCCAGCCGACTGATGACCGTCGCGTCGGCGGCAACCTTCTCCACGGAGTGCATCGGCAGCAGCATCACCGCGGTGCCGACGCGCAGGCGGTGCGTTCGGCCCAGGATCGCGCCCGCTGCCGGAAGGTCCGCCGGACAGTAGCCGTCGAACCAGAAGTGGTGCTCGCTGAGCCAGATCGAGTCGAAGCCGAGCGCCTCCGCGTTCTCGGCGTCCTCCAGCAGGTCGCGGTAGAGCTTCACGTGATGGTCCGGCCGCTGAGGCACGGCCTGCATTCCGAACACGCCGAGACCGAGGCGCAGGCTCACGCGCGAGCCCGCACGCCGAGCAGGAGGGCCGCCAGCCCGGCGTCCTGGGTGCCGTTGCCGACGGACTTGAAGACGGTGATGTCGTCGGGGGTTCGGCGTCCCGCCGCGTTGCCCAGCACCACATCGCCCAGCTCGCGCACCGCGCCGGGGTCGAGCAGTCCCGCGGCGACCGCCCGCACGATCTCGCCCGACTCCTCAAGGCACGAGGCCCGGTGGTCGACCCGAATCGCTGCGGCGCGGGCGAGGAGCTCAGGCTCGACCTCCGCCGAGTGCGCGCTTCCGCTGCCGACGAGCATCAGATGAGTTCCCGGCTCGATTGCGCCGGCCGGGAACAACGGCGACGTGGAGTTCGTCGCCGTGACGACCGCGTGCGCACCGCGCAGGGCGTCCTCCGGCCCGACCGCACGCGCGTGCGGATGCGACGCGGCCAGCTCGCGCGCGGCGTCCTGGCGCTTGCCGACCACGCGAACTTCTTTCAGATCGCACTCGGCGGACAGCGCGCGGATGTGCGCAGCCGCCTGCGGGCCGGTGCCGAAGACGGCCAGCACCGACGCGCCGGCGCGCCCAAGGAGCCGCATCGACAGGGCGCTGCAGGCCGCGGTCCGAACCTCGGTGGCCGCGCGTGCGTCGAGCGTGGCGACCGGCACGCCGGTGCTCGCGGTGAAGACGGTGAGCGACCCCTGAAGGCGGTGTAGCCCGGCGGCGGGATTGCCCGGTCGGACGTTGATGACCTTGACGGTCAGCAGGTCGAGCTCAGTCAGGACTCCGGAGATAAGGAAGGTGCCGGCGCCGCCGCCAAGGTCGATGTGCGCGCGGATCGGCGCCACCGCGGCTCCGCGCGCGACCATCCCCAGGGCCGCCGCCATCGCGTCCGCGACCACGGTGGGGTCCACGCGGAATATCTCCTCCCGTGAGAAGTGCCTCAAACCCCGGCCTCGGCGCGTATCTCGGCCAGCGTCTCGAAGAGGTCCAGGGACTCCTCGCCTCGCGACACGGGAAACTCGAAGATCACGTGCCCGACGCCGAGGCCGGCGGCGCGGCGAAGGTCGGCCACCACCTCTTCCCGCAGGCCCCGGAACGGTGTTCGCCCAGCCGTCAGGAACTCGTCGCTCTTCCAACCCTGCTCGGACGGCGACTCGGTGACGGCGGCCCGGTCGTCGACGACCTGCAGCCCAGCCCGCATCGCCACCTCGAAGCCGTCGCGTTCACGCCCCGCGGCCGACAGCTCGCGGGCCAGCTGCGCGAGCGACACCTCGAGCTCCTCGAACGTCTGGCCGTCGCCGATCCAGCCGTCGCCGTAGCGCACAGCCCTGCGCAGGGCCGCGGTCGAGGCGCCGCCGACGAGGATGGGCAGCCGCCGACTCTCGTAGGGCCGCGGCGCGAAGTGAAACCCGTCGAAGTCGTAGACGTCGCCATGGAACTCCGGGCGCTCGGACTCCCAGCAGGCGCGCAGAACGGAAAGCGTCTCGTCAGCGATCCGGGCCCGCTTGCGGTGAGGCACGCCGAGCAGCGCCGACTCGGCTTCGAGCCAGCCCAGGCCCGCCCCGAGGATCACGCGGCCGTGGGACAGCTGATCGGTGGTCGCGAGCATCTTCGCGAGGAGCAGCGGATGGCGATAGGGCACGATGAGGATCGCGGCGCCGATCTGCACCCGCTTCGTGATTCCTGCGACGTAGGCCATCACCGTCGACGCCTCGAAGAACGTCGCTCCGAAAGCATCCACGCTCGCAGCGGGGACGACCACGTGGTCGGTGACCCACACCGAGTCGAACCCGAGCGACTCGCTCATCGTCGCCGCGCGCACGATGTTGTCGGCGGCGGCGAGCCGGCGGTACGTCGGGAGGACGACTCCGACCTTCACGACAGCTGGAATCCGTGGCGCAGCGGGTCGCGCGGATCGATATGGAAGCGGTGCTCGCCCGTGATGTACGCCGCGCCTTCGAGATGCGGGATCAGGTCGCCGGCGCGCTCCAGCAGGCGCGCCCGAAACGCGAGCCCGAGCAGGTTCTCGCACTCGATCCACTCGCCGAGGCGGAGCCGCCCTCGCGCGTGCAAACCCGCCATGAAGGCGGCCACGCACGACCCGCACGGCGACCGGTCCACCGAGTTCTGGCGAAAGACCACCAGGTTGCGGAAGCGGCCTTTGCCGGTCCGTGCGTAGATCAACGCCGACACGACCTCCGGCCACGGCCCCAACCGAGGGCGCGCCCGGCGCCACGCCGCCTGCGCCTGGGTCTTCAGCTCCATGCCAGCGGCGACGAGCTCTCGAAAGGCGCGCGACTGGACCTTCACGCCAAGCGCGGATCCGGCGGCGACCGCAATCAGGTTCCCACCGTAAGCGAGGTCGTACTTCACCGCGCGGCCACCAACGCGCGCGGCCAGGTCACGCGCGATCAACCGGCTGGGGACGCCTTCCAGCTCCACCGCGACGACGCGGCGACCTCTGCGCCGTGCTCGGACCCTGACCGTCCCCGCGGGCGTGTCCACGAGCACGGCGCCGCCGCGGCCTGGCCGGAGGCGCCCGGTCTCGGCCAGGGCGGTCACGGCCCCCATCGTCCCGTGGACGCACATCTCGACCGTCCCTCCGCCGTCCATGAACACCAACCCGACGTCGGCCCGCGGATCAGCGGGTGGGACGACGACGGCCCCGAACATGATCGGGTGGCCGCGCGGCTCCCACATCAGGGCGCGCCGCGCATCACCGTGGCGCCGCAGCAGGTCGCGCGAGCGCTCCTTCAACGTCCGACCTTTCAGCTCCGGGAACCCGCGGAGCACGATGCGCGTCGGCTCGCCGAGCGTGTGGGTGTCGATCGTTTCGACGGTTGCTTTCACCCGGAAGGGAGTGCTCCACCGGCGGCTTCGCCGCCACATCCCCCTGGATGGGGAGGAGTTGACTCGCCGAGCTCGCGCCGCACGATGTTGGCGACGTCGCCCCAGGCCCGCACGGCGCGGTCGGATCTCACCGGGTCCTGCCCCGGGTAGCTCAGGCGCAGGACGAAGTGCAGGCGGTCCCCAAAACGTCGGTGGTACTGGAGCACCTCCGCCGCGACCTGGGTGCGGTTGCCGAGGATGAGGCGATGGTTCTCGCGCCTCACCTCGCGTACGGCGCGGCCGCCCCACCGATCATACGTCTGGCGCAGGTACGTGAAGCCGTCCCGGATCTCCTCCCATGGGTCCGAGTCGTCGGAGACGAACCCGTAGTTGAAGAGGGGAAGCTCGACCTTCTGGCCGCCGCGGTAAGCGCCGTCGTAGAGCGACACGAGGCGGTTCACCTCGTCGATTGGCAGCGAAGGGTCGACCATGTATCGCTTGCCGCGCTCGCCAGCGCGCATGGCGTCGCGGTCCGCCACGCCGTCGCCCGCGAGCATGATCGGCGGGCCGCCGTCGGTGAGCGGCGCGGGGGTGATGGTGAGCTCGGGGATGTGGTAGAAGCGCCCTTGGTGCGCAAACGGACGGCCCGCAAACGCGCTCTCGAGGATCTGCGTGACCTCCTCCAGGCGAGCCTCATCGGTCGACGCGTCGATGCCCATGCCCGCGTACTCCTCCGCGCGGTACGCCGTGCCGATGCCGAGGACGAACCTGCCGCCGCTGAGAAGGTCGAGCGCGATGGCGTCCTCGGCGAGCCGGATGGGGTGATAGAAGGATGCAATGGCGATGCTCGTGCCGGCGACAAGTCGCGTCGTCCTTCCAAGCACCGCGGCACAGATGGGAATCACCGCCGCGGCGTAGCCGTCCTCCGCGAAGTGGTGCTCGGCGATCCAGAACGAGTCGAGCCCGACCTCCTCGGCGATGCGCGCCTGCCGCAGCATGTCGTCGTACAGCTCACGGTGCGTGTAAGGCGAATCGGGTGGTCGCTGCGTGCTGTACATGCCGATGCCGAACCGCATCAGGCGTTCCTCTTCCGCATCGACGCGGCGTAGGCGATCGCAGCGACCGACGCCCCGGCGAGAAGGAATGTGAGCGCCGTCAGCGCGATCGGGATGCCGCGGCGGTCCGCGATCACGCCAGCCACGAACGCGCCGATGTTGCCCAGTCCAAGCCCGACCCCCATCATCAGGCTCGAGGCGACCCCCACCAGCGTGGGCAGAAGCCGCTGCGCCAGGGCGGTGACCTGAGCCTCCGACGCGAACATCAACACGCCGGCCCCGAACATCCACGGCACCAGCACCTCTGCAGGCAGCCATGGGACGGGGAGAAGACCGAGGAATCCCGTGACCAGCGAAACGATGACCACGCGCGTGCTGCCGAAGACGTGGGCGGCCGCACCCCCGAGAATGGCGCCCAACGAACCGGCGAAGAGAAACGCAGCCAGCGCCGCGCCGCCGACCGCGAGGCTTCCGGTTCGGTAGGTGGCGAGCGCAGGCAGAAATGCGAGGTAAGCCGTGAGGACCGCGGACCGCAGCACGGATACGGTCAGCAGCATCGACAGCGGGAACGCTACGGCGCGCAGCGGGGAGACGAGCGAGCGATTCGCGGGCCGATCCGGCTCCAGTGGTGCGGTCGGAGGCCTGGTGCGCGCGAAGAGCGCCGCCGCGATGGCCGCGGGGACGATCGCGACGACGGTGGCGCGTGGGCCGAACGCTGCGGCGAGCGGCACGATGATCAGGGTCATGATCGCGGTCCCCGTCGACCCGCCCGTGAAGAAGATCGCGATCCCCCACTGTGTCCGGCCGGCGCTGGCCCGTGCCGCCTGCGCGACCGCCTGGGGGTGAAAGGCAGCCACACCCAGGCCCGCGACGGCGACCAGCAAGACCATCTGCAGGTAGCTCGTGACAAATCCGGTCGCCGCCATCGCCACCCCTGCCACCAGCAGCCCCGTGCTGGCGAGCGGAAACCCGGGACGGCGGTCCTGGACGACGCCGAACGCCGGCTGGGTGATGCTCGAGGTCATCAGGAGAAGCGTCACCAGGGCGCCTGCGCGCGCGAAGTCGATGTGGAGGTGGGCGACGATAACCGGCACCAGCGCGAAGACAAGCGCCGGGTTGGAGTCGATCACCGCGTGCCCGAACGTTACGAGCCACAGGCGCGGGGGAAGCCCCAGCAGCGAGCCACTGCGCGCAGCCTTGACCGACGTCAGAACAGCAACCAACCTCCGTCGACGACCAGCGTGTGGCCCGTGATGTAGTCGGCCTCCTCCGAGCAGAGGAACAGGACGGGTCCCACCATGTCCTCCGGCTCGCCAAGCCTTCCCATCGGGATCTTGGCCGAAGCGCGCGCCATCTTCTCCTCGGTGTCGAGCACACGCAGCGTGAGCTCGGTCAAGATCGTGCCCGGCGCGACGGCGTTGACGTTGATGTGGTGCGGCGCGAGCTCGGCCGCGACCGAGATCGTCAGCTGTCGAACCCCGCCCTTGCTTATGTCGTAGGCGGTCTCGGGCGTCGAGGAAGAAACGAACGCAGCCGTGGACGCAAAGTTCACGATCTTGCCACGCCCCTTCGGGATCATGATCCGCGCCGCCTCCTGCGTGGCGAAGAACGGGCCCTTGAGGTTGACCCCCAGCTGCCGATCCCAGTCGGCCTCGGTGTACTCGAGGAGCGGCTTCGGGATCCCGATCCCGGCGTTGTTGACGAGGATGTCGACCGTGCCGAGCTCTGCGACCACCGTCTTGAACAGGCTGCGCAGATCGTCGACGTTCCCGACGTCGACCCGCACCGCCAAGGCCTCACCGCCGGCATGCTGGATCGCCTCCACAACCTCGTTGCCGGCCGCCTCGTCGAGCTCGGCGACGACCACCTTGGCGCCGCGCTCCGCCAGCCCGAGAGCCACCGCCCGACCCATCCCTCGGCCGGCGCCCGTGACGATGGCGGCCTTGCCGGCGAAGCTCACCGCCCGATTGTATTGGCTAACGAGCGTTTGTTAGATCGAGCGACCGAATCCACGCTCTTCGAGGTATATGATTTCGAACGCTTGACGGTCCAGGAGGGGTAGTCGTTTTGCTGGACAAGTACTTCGATCAGCTCCAGGTCGGCGATGTTTTCGCCGGGACTCGCGGCCGCACAGTCACCGAAGCCGACATCGCGCTCTTCAGCGCGGTGAGCGGAGACTGGAACCCCATCCACAACGACGCCGCGTTCGCCGCGGCCGGACCCTTCGGGACGCGGATCGCACATGGCCTCCTCGTCATCGCGATGATGACCGGCATGGCGCCGATCTCGGGCCAGGCCGTCGTCGCGCTTTATGGCTTCGACAAGGTCAGGTTCGTCAACCCTGTCGCGCTCGGAGACACCATCACGTACACGTCGAAGATCGCGGCGCTGCAGCCGAAAGGCGAAGGCCGCGGACTGGCGGACGTCGAGTTCGAGATCTGCAATCAGAAGAACCAGGTGTGCGCCGCGGGCACCATCAAGATCCTCCTCCACAAGACGCCGCGTTCATGAACGCGGAGCGCCTGCGCCAGGCGCTCGCCTCGCGCACCACGGTCTTCGGGACGTGGGTGCAGACGCCCAGCCCGCAGGTCGTCGAGATCCTCGGCTGGTCCGGATGGGACTTCGTGATCCTCGACCTCGAGCACGGTCCCTACGGAACGGAGACCGTCGGCCATCTCATCCGCGCCGCGGAAGCGGCAGGGACGGCGCCCCTGGTCAGGGTGCCGCAGAGCGCACCGCACGACGTCGGCAGAGCGCTTGACCTCGGCGCGGCCGGGATCGTGAGCCCAGGGGTCACTTCGGCGGCCGCCGGAGAGGCGGTCGTCCGTCTTACGCGCTTCCCCCCGCTCGGCTCGCGCGGCGCGTCGCCATCGACTCGCCAGCTCCACTATTCGGCGATTCCCTTCACGACGCTCACCGCCCAGGACGCCCCGCAGCCGCTGATCGTGCTCCAGGTCGAGGCGCGACTGGCGACCACCGACCTCGGCAGCATCCTTGGCATCGACGGCCTCGGCGTGATCTTCATCGGGCCCTACGACCTCTCGACGTCGCTGGGTCTGCCGGGGCAGTTCGATCACCCGAAGGTGCGCGAGGCGATCACCGAGATCGTCGACAAGGCCGCGGAGCGAAACATCGCTGTCGGCATCTGGGTTCCGGATGCGGAGGCCGCGAGGTTCTGGGTTGGACACGGCGTCCGTTTCGTGACCGTCAGCAACAACGAGTTGATGCTGTCCGGAGCCGCCGCTTCGTTGAGGCGCGCCGTCGAGGGCTAGCATCGGAGGGGAGTCCCATGGCTGAGACACGTTCAGGGATTCCGCTGGAGCCGGTCTACGGAGAGGCCGAGATGCACGCCTCGGGCGGACGCGACCCAGGGCTGCCCGGAAGGCCTCCGTTCACGCGCGGAATCACCCCACGGATGTATCTCGAGAAGCCCTGGATCATGGGTCAGTACGCGGGGTTCGGCTCCGCGGAGCAGACCAACGCCCGCTTCAAGGAGCTGCTGAGGGCTGGGCAGACCGGCTTCTCCGTGGCGCTGGACCTCCCGACGCAGCTCGGCCTCGACTCAGATCACCCACACGCATTGGGCGAGGTCGGCAGAGTGGGCGTGGCCATCGATTCGCTCGCGGACATGGAGGTCCTCTTCGACGGCATCCCGCTACAGGGCATCCGTCAGATCCGGACCACGGCGAACTCGATCGGCCACCTCTGGCTCGCGCTCAACGTCGCGCTGGCCGAGAAGAAGGGGCACGACCCGAACGCGGTGAAGATCCTGATCCAGAACGACGTCCTGAAGGAGTACATCGCGCGCGGGACGCAGATCTATCCGGCGCGCGCCGGGCTGCGCATAGTCGCGGACGTCATCGAGCACTGCGCGCGCCACCTGCCCAACTGGACGCCGTTGAGCATGAGCGGATATCACATGCGCGAGGCGGGCGCGAACGCGGTCCAGGAGCTCGCCTTCACGTTCGCGAACGGAATCGCGTACTGCGACGCTGCTGTTGAGCGCGGGCTCTCAGTCGACGACTTCGCGCCTTCGCTCTTCACGTTCCTGACCGCCGACATGGAGCTGCTGGAAGAGGTCGCCAAGTTTCGGGCTGCTCGCAACGTTTGGGACTGGATCATGTCGGAGCGCTTTGGCGCGAAGAACCCCGAGAGCCGCGCCCTCCGCATCTTCGCCTTTTCCGCGGGCTCCAATCTCACCGCGCAGCAGCCGCTCGTCAACGTGATCCGCGTGAGCATCAACGCGCTCGCCGCCGTGCTCGGCGGCGTGCAGACCCTGCACACCTCGGCTTACGACGAGGCCCTCGGCGTGCCGACGGAGGACGCGGCGACCCTCGCTCTGCGCACGCAGCAGGTCATCCTCGAGGAGACCGGCATCACCAGCGTCGTCGATCCACTCGGCGGCTCTTACGTGATCGAGGCCCTCACGGCGGAGATCGAGCGTCGCGTGCGCAGGGAGCTGGACAAGATCGAGGAGATGGGCGGGGCGCTCCGGTGCATCGAGTCCGGCTGGTTCAAAGATCAGATCGCCGAGCAGGCGTATCGGATCCAGACCGAGATCGACAGCGGCGTCCGACGCGTGGTCGGCGTCAACTGCTTCGTCGTCGAGGACGGCGAGAAGGGGCCCGACCCGTTCGCCATCGACGAAGCCATCGAGAAGGAGCAGGTCGAAAGGCTGCTGCACGTGCGCGCGACACGCGACGCGCACGCGGTTCGCGACGCGCTGGCCGCGCTGGAGCGCGCAGCCCGTGACGGGTCGTCGATCGTGCCTCCGACCATCGAGGCGGTGCGAGCCTACGCGACCGTCGGCGAGATCAGCGATGCGCTGGGCTCGGTCTTCGGGTCCTACGAGCGGGACGCGGTCGTTTAGGGAGCTCGCCCCTCCGGCGGCTGCGCGGCCACTACCCAGGGTGGGGAGGAGTCGGTGGCCCTAGCCGTCCACCTTCACGATCACCGACTCGCCCTCGCCGATACCGCCGCAGATCGTCGCGATCCCGTAGAACGGCCGCTTCTCGGCGGACGCTTCGCGCCGGCGGCGAAGCTCGTAGACCAACGCCATGATGAGCCTGGCGCCGGTGGCGCCGGTCGGGTGGCCGATCGCGATGGCGCCCCCGTTGACGTTGGTCCTGGTGCGGATCTCCTCGACCTTCTTCGGGTCCTTGTCGCCGAGGATGAGCGTCGAGACGAGCGGCATCGCCGCGAACGCCTCGTTGATCTCGATCAAGTCCATATCGTCGATGGTGAGGCCGGCCTTCTCGAGCGAGAGACGGGCGGAGACCGCGGGGATCGATGCGAGTTTGTCCGGGTGTCCGGAGACCATCGCCCACGCCATGAGAGTCGCCAGCGGCTGCTTGCCACGGCGGTTCGCCTCTTCGGGTGACATCAGGACTAGGGCGGAGCTGCCCGTGTTCAGGCCAGGCGCGTTGCCCGCGGTGACGGTCGGGCTGCCGTAGACCGTGGGCAGCTTCGCCAACTTCTCGACCGACACGTCCCCGCGCGGCGACTCGTCGTCGGTCATCACGATCGGCTCGCCGCGCTCCTGCGGGACCGTGACCGGCATCACCTCCTCCTTGAAGTGGCATGCCGCCTTGGCCCGGAAGTATTTCTCATGGCTTGCGACCGCCCAGCGGTCCTGCTCCTCGCGGGTCACGCCATACTCGACCGCCTCCTCGCCCGCCTGCACGGCGCGCGGCTTGCCGGTCATGGGGTCTGCGATGACGAGCTGGTCTTTGAGGTGGACGTCGCCGAGGCGGTGGCCCCAACGGAAGTCGGTGAGGAAGTACGGCACCTTGCTCATGTTCTCGGTCCCGCCCGCGAGAGCGACGTTCGATTCACCAAGCCGGATCGAGCGCGACGCCATGTTGACCGCGGCGAGCGACGAGCAGCACGCGCGGTCGACCGTGTAGGCGACCCGATTGGTAGGAATCCCGGCCTCGATAAGCACCTGCCGCGCGATCGATCGATCGCCACCCGGCAGGTTGACGCCGGTCGCAACCTCCTCCACCTCCGACGGCTCGATGCCCGCCCGGCGGACGGCCTCCGCGAAGACGATGCCCCCGAGCGCCGGCAGCGAGAAATCCTTCAACGTGCCGCCAAACTTTCCAAACGGGCTGCGGACTGCGCTGATCACTGCAACTTCGTCGCGACTCACCGGCTCGTCTCCTTCGCCATGGCGATCACGCCGTCTTCCTCCAGGCGGCCGACCTGCTCTCTCGTGTAACCGAGCATCTCCATCAGCACCTCGGCGTTGTGCTCACCCAGCATTGGCGCCGCGTCGGTGCGCGGCCGGGGGCTTCCGGACAGCTTTGCCACCGGGCCGACCAGCTTGACCGACCCGAGGACAGGGTCCGGCACCTCGATCATCAACTGCCTCGCCGCGACCTGCGGATCGTCGAAGATCTCCTGCGCGTTCTGCACCGGCCCGATCGGAAGCCCCACGCCGAGCAGCTTCGAGGTCGCGCCGGACTTGGTCTGGGCCTGGAACCAGGCCCTGATGATGTCCCCAAGCCAGCCCGACATGTTCTCGGCGCGGTCGGGCCCTGAGGTGGCGCCGTCGCGGCCGACGAGGTCGGGGCGCTCGATCGCCTGGCAGAACTTGGCCCAGTCACCCTCGGTCGCGACGATGACGCCGATGTATCCGTCCTGGCATTCGAACGGTCCCCACGGCGCCATGTAAGGCTCGCGCCCGCGCTGCAGGACGTGCTTCGTCAACGAGTAGGCAGTCACCGACCGCTCCGCCAGGCCGATGATCGTGTCGTACATCGAGATGTCGATGTACTGGCCCCGACCGGTCTGGGTCCGCTGATAGAGGGCCACCATGATCGCGTACGCCGCGTTCATGCCGGACACGATGTCGCCCAGCGCGACGCCGAGCCACGTCGGAGGTCCGTCCGCCTGGCCGCACGTGTTCATCAGCCCACCCATCGCCTGGGCCACGATGTCGTACGCGGGCCGCTTGCTGTACGGGCCGAGGTAGCCGTCCATGCTGCCGAAGCCTGAGATGCACGCGTAGATGAGGCCTGGATTGCGCTCGGAGAGCGCCTTGTAGCCGATTCCCATCTCGTCGAGGAGGCCGGGCCGGAAGTTCTCGACCAGGACGTCCGACCTGGCGGCCAGGTCGCCGAACAGCCGCCGGCCCTCGTCGCTCTTGAGGTTGAGCGTGACGCTGCGCTTGTTGCGGTTGAAGCGAAGGAAGTAGCCGCTTTGAGACTCGCCCTTGTCGTTCTTGACCCTGGGCGCCCCTCCGCGAGCGGTGTCGCCGCCCTCGGGCCGCTCGACCTTGATGACGTCCGCCCCCTGGTCGGCGAGCATCATCGTGCAGTAGGGCCCCGCAACCTGGATCTCGAATGCCAGGACCTTCACGCCGTCGAGTGGTTTGTGACTCATCCCGCCTCAGGAAATGTACGAGAAAGCACGCTTGGCGGACGAGCGTTCATTCGCCTCGCGGCAACACGCTCCGCGCGAGGTGTCGGAGACCTGTCGTCGGCTCGAGGCCGAACGGGGCTCCGAACTCGACTCGCGACGCGCCCGCGGCGAAGACCTCGTCGACGTGGCGGGCGACCTCTTCGGGCGTGCCCGCGAAGGCGAAGCGGTCGAGGAGGTCGTCCGTGATCTGAAGGGGCGCATCGGTCAGCGTGGGGTCGAGTCGGGCGACCACCTCGAAGTAGCGCTGCACCACGGCCAGCGCGCGTGCTCGAGCGGCGCGGCCATCCTCGTCGACGATCGTCACGGCCCCGAGCACGATCCCCGTCCGCGGCGTGCCGAGCCACGAGCGCATCACAGGCACGATCGCGGGGTTGGCGCTGCCCCCGACCTTGAGCTCGCCTGCGATCTCGCCCGCGAGCGCGACCATCCGCGGACCCCAACCGCCGATCAACAGCGGCACCTGGACGCGGGACGTGACAAACGCCGCGGCCTCGCGGACCCGTCCCACCGGGTCGGCCTGCGCGACGCCGATCCTGTCGAGCCACGCGCCTTTGGCTAGGCCGAGGTAGGCGCGGCCGCCCGAAGCCTGGGCGAGGGCTGAGATCGCGCCGGCGATCTCCTCGAGCCGCATCGTGTACGGGTTCAGACACGCAGGCCCCACCATGACCCGCCGGGTAGCTGTCGCGACCTCGAGCAGCGGCACCATGGCCGGCTGGTCGCCCAGGTCGTGGAACACGCTCACGACGTCGAAGCCGAGATCTTCAGCCAGCGATGCCAGCGGGCCGTAATCGCCGGCGTTCAGGTTGCCGCGCAGGCCGATCCCGAACCGCCGGGTGAGGGGTCCCCGCGAAATCTCGGCGAAGCCTCTGATTTCGCGGGGATCGGTCATGTCAGCTCCTCGGTCGGGATCCTCCTTGTGCGGACGCGCTCGATGCGCATGATCACGCGCTCGTCCGGGTCTGGACACGCGACCAGCGAATCCTCCTCGAGCCAGTCACCGGGCAGCTGCCGGCGCTGCTTCGCGGCCAGGAGCGGGAGCGCCGCGGCGAGCGCGAACATGCAGAAGTGGCGACCTTCCGGGATGCGCAGGCGGCTTGATTCCGTCACCTCGAAGTAATCGCCAACCGCCAGCCCGCACACAGACCGACCCTCGATGCGGTCGACGACGACCCGCAGGTCGTACAGCGAGGTGGTGCGCCGAGCATCGCCGGCTCGTTCACCCATCCTGAAGCGTGCATATTATTGCAACCCCCTCCGGCACACAGCGAGACAAGGAGATGAGCAACGAAATGATCGCCGCCATAAGACATCGCCGATCCCTGATGGCCGTCGCAGCGCTGGCTGTGCTCGCCGTCGTCGCGGGATGTTCCGGTGGCACCAACACCGGCACCACAAACCGCGTGCTCGTGGTGGACAAGTCCTTCGACATGAAGACCGCAGACCCTCAGCGTGAGTTCGAGGTGTCCGGCGGCATCGTGGCCAAAGCGCTCTACAGCACGCTGCTGACATTCAAAGGGGCTGATTCCGCCACCCCGGTCCCCTGGGTCGCGAGGTCGTACACGGCGTCGTCGGACGCCAAGACCTTCACGTTCAAGCTCCGCAACGACATCAAGTTCGGCGACGGCACACAGCTCACATCCGCCGACGTCGTCTTCTCGTTCAACCGCCTGATCAACATCAAGGGCAACCCGTCGTTCCTCCTCGCTGGAGTGACGGTGTCCGCGCCCGATGCGCAGACTGTCGTTCTCACGTCCCAGGACCCGAACCCCGCGATCCCGTTCATCATCCCGAACCCCGCGCTCGGCATCGTCAACTCGAAGGTCGTCAAGGCTCATGGAGGGACCGACCAGCCAGGGGCTGACAAGGCCGACACCGCGGAGGCATTCCTCAACAGCCAGTCCGCCGGCACGGGGCCGTACGTCCTGAAGTCCTTCAGCACGACCTCCGAGGTCGACCTGGCCAAGAACCCGAATTACTGGGGACCCAAGCCTTTCTACGACACGGTCGTGATTCGAAACATCCAGGCGCCGGCGCAGCTCGTCAACATCCAGAAGGGCAAAGACGAGATCGCGCTCGACCTGTCGCCCGACCAGGCGTCGACGCTGAGCGGCAACAACTCGGTCCAGGTGAAGGCGATCCCGGGGCCGAACGTGTTCTTCCTCTTCTCCAACAACAACCCGAAGGTCTCGGCGATCACGCCCAACAAGCATTTCCAGAACGCCATCCGCTACGGCCTCGACTACGACTCGTTCGTGCAGCTCGCCGGCGCAGGCGCGATCCAGACCCCAGGGGTCGTGCCGAGCATGTTCCTCGGCGCCCTGACTCAGGGCGATGCGGTCAAGCGCGACCTCACCAAGGCGAAAGCGGAGCTGGCCGCGTCAGGCATCAAGAACCCGACCGTCAATCTCGGCTTCCCGAGCGACTTCACCCTCAACGGGATCTCGTTCAGCACGCTGGCCCAGAAAGTGCAGGCCAACCTCCAGGAGGTCGGGATCAAGGTCAACCTGACGGGAAGCCCGATCTCGGTCTCGCTCGCCGACTACCGCGCCGGCAAAGAGCAGATGGGCCTGTGGCTGTGGGGGCCCGACTATCCGGACCCCAACGACTACCTCGTCTTCCTCCCCGGCCAGCTCGTCGGGCTTCGCGCGGGCTGGGCGAAGGGCGCCAATCCGAGCCTCGAAGCGCTCGGCACGCAGGCAGGATCGACGACCGACAACACCCAGCGCGGGCAGCTGTTCCAGCAGATCCAGCGACAGCTCAACACCGATGGGCCTTTCTTCCCACTCATCCAGCCAGGCCAGGTCGTAGCGTCGAGCAAGGGCATCGCGGGCGCCGATTACAACCCGACCTGGACGATTGACGTCAGCGGCGTCAGCGGCTAACCAGCAGCTTGCGGCGGGATGGCGGCCGCGGCTGCCGTCCCGCCTCTTCCTAAGGTTCCTGGCGCGGCGGCTCGCCGCGCTCATCCTCCTCGGGCTCGGGATCACCTTTGTCGCCTTCGTGCTGACGGAGCTCGTGCCGGGCGATCCAGCGGCGGCAAACCTCGGCCAGCGCGCGATCGGCGATCCCGAGGCCGTGCGCGCGTTTCGCGAGCACTACGGGCTCGACAAGCCGCTGCCCGTTCAGTACGCGAGCTATCTGCAGCACCTCGCCGTCGGCGACCTGGGCGAGTCGCAGCAGAGCCACCGGCCGGTCCGGACCGACCTCGCCGAGTACGTGCCGGCGACCGCCGAGCTCGCGGTGACGTCGATCGTCATCGCCTTCGTGCTCGGCATCACCCTCGGCGTGATCGCCGCCATCCGTCGCAACAAGCTCGCCGACCAGGTGCTCAGGGTGATCTCGCTGGGCGGCATCTCGATGCCTACCTTCTGGCTCGCCCTCGTCGCGCTCTACGTCTTCTTCTTCCAGCTCGGATGGGTCCCGGGAAGCGGTCGCCTGGACCCGGGCGTGCTGCCCGTCCCCCACGTCACCGGCCTGTACACGGTCGATGCGTTGATCGCCGGCCAGTTCGATGTGTTCACCAACGCGCTGCAGCACCTGATCCTTCCGGCCTGCGTGCTGGCGGCCTACAACATCGGGCTGCTGACACGTTTCACCCGATCGGCGGTGCTCGAGGTCATCAACAACGACTACGTGCTCGCGGCGCGTGCCAAAGGGCTGCCGGAGCACACCGTCATCCTCCGCCACGTTCTGCGCGCCGCGCTTCCGCCGATCATCACCGTCGGCGGGCTTGCGTTCGCGAACGTGATGACGGGCACGGTGCTCGTGGAGTCCATCTTCTCGTGGCCTGGGATCGGCCAGTATGCATTCCACTCCGCCACCACGCTCGATCTGCCCGCGATCATGGGCGTGAGCCTGTTCGTCGCGGTCGTGTACATCGCGGTCAACTTCGCGGTGGACGTCCTCTACGGAATCGTGGACCCGCGAATCCGAGTCGCGTGAGCTCGCAGCCACTGTCACTGCGCTTTCGCATCGGCCTGAGGCGCAGGCCGGGCACTCTCGGCTCGGCGTGGCGCCAACCACTCGCCATCGCCGGCATGACGCTCGCCGCGGCCTGGATCCTGATCGCGATCTTCGCGCCGCTGGTCGCTCCCTACGACCCACTCGCGCAGTCCGCGCAGCTCTTCGCCGAGCCAAGCTCGGCTCATATCTTCGGCACCGATGAGCTCGGGCGCGACGTCTTCAGCCGGGTCCTGTGGGGCTCGCGCCTGTCGCTGCCGCTGGCCTTCTTCCTGGTCGCCGCGGCGGTTGCGATCGGCGGGGTGCTCGGGGGGATCGCCGGTTACTTCGGCGGCTGGGTGGACGAGGTGGTGATGCGCGCGACCGATCTCGTCTTCGCCTTCCCCACCATCATCCTGGCGATGGCCGTCACGGCGGCCCTCGGACCAAGCCTTCGCAACGCGGTGCTCGCGGTGGTCATCGTCTTCTGGCCGTCGTACGCACGCGTCGTGCGCGGCCTCGTGATGTCGCTGGGCCAGGCGGACTACGTCAACGCGACCCGGCTGCTGGGTGCGTCGTCGCGGCGCGCGCTGGCCGTCGACGTGCTGCCCAACGTCGCCGGGCCGGTCCTGGTCCTCGCCACGCTCGACCTCGGAAACGCCATCTTGCTGCTGGCTGGCCTTTCGTTCCTGGGCCTTGGTGCTCAGCCCCCCACGCCGGAGTGGGGCTCGATGGTCAACACGGGCACGCAGTACTTCCAGCGGTGGTGGATGGGCACTTTCCCCGGCTTCGCGATCCTGTCCGCCGTCCTAGCCTTCAACTTCCTCGGCGACAGCCTTCGCGACGCCCTCGACCCTCGGTCGTCATGGGCGGTGAAAGAGCAGACACGGTGACCGCTCCCTTGCTCTCGGTGCGCGGGCTCCGCGTGAGCCTGGCGACCGCCTCGGGCCTGGTGACTGTCGTTGACGGCATTGACTACGACGTCGTCCCAGGCCAGGTGTTCGGGATCGCCGGTGAGAGCGGCAGCGGGAAGACGATCTCGGTGCTGACGCTCCTCGACCTGCTGCCCGAGGGCGCAGTGGTCGACGGCACCGCGGCCTTCGAGGGCGAGGATCTGCTCCGTCTCGGCAGGCGCGCCATGCGCGACGTTCGCGGCCTGGAGATAGGGATGGTGTTCCAGGACCCCATGACATCGCTCCATCCGATGATGACGATCGGCCTTCAGCTCACCGAGCACATCCGCTTTCACCTCGAGGCGAGCGGCCCCGCGGCTCGCGCCCGTGCGATCGAGCTGCTGCACGAGGTACGCATCCCGGACGCCGCCGGCGCCATGAATGCATACCCGCACCAGTTCAGCGGCGGGATGAGGCAGCGCATCGCGATCGCCATCGCGCTCGCGTGCGGGCCGCGCATCTTGATCGCCGACGAGCCCACCACCGCCCTCGACGTCACCGTGCAAGCAGGAATTCTTCGACTGCTAGATAGGCTCCGCCGGCAGTCGCGTCTGTCGGTGATCCTGATCACCCACGACCTTGGCGTCATGTCGTCGATCGCGGACCAGCTCATGGTCATGTATGCCGGGCGCGTCGTCGAATCCGGTCCGACTGAGAGCGTCCTCGCGGCGCCTCGACACCCATACACGGCGGGGCTTCTCGCCGCCCTGCCGCATCCCGAGGCACGCGAGGACACGCCGCTGGTCTCCATCCGCGGGACGCCGCCCAGCGCGCAGTCGCGACCCAGCGGCTGCCCGTTTCATCCGCGATGCGCGCACGCGGTGCCCTCGTGCGCCACCGACGTTCCCGACCTCGTCGCCGTCGAGGGCGGGCGCCGCCTCGCCTGCCCCGTGGATCCGTTCGGGGTGCGCGCATGAGCCTTCTTGAGCTGCGCGACGTCCAGGTCGAGTACACGCGCGCCGGCCGCCCGCCGTTGCGGGCCGTCGCGGGCGCCAGCCTATCGGTGGAAGCCGGACAGATCGTCGGCCTTGTCGGCGAGACCGGTTGCGGGAAGTCGACACTTGCCCGAGCGGCAGTCGGGCTTGTGGCCCCGACCGCAGGCTCGGTGTGGTTCGAGGGCCGCCGGCTGCGACCGCTCGGCCGCCGCGCGCGTTCGCGCAGCGACGCGCGATTGCAGATGGTGTTTCAGAACCCGTTCAGCTCGCTCAATCCACGCCGGCGCGTTGGCGACCAGATCGCCGACGGGATGACGATCCTGGGCCTTTACCCGGCGAACCGGCGGCGGGAGAGGGTGACCCAGCTCCTGGAGCGGGTCGGCTTGCCCGCCACGGCGGCGCAACGGTTCCCGCATCAATACAGCGGCGGCCAGCGGCAGCGAATCGCCATCGCCCGCGCCCTGGCGGCCGAGCCTTCGGTGCTCGTCCTCGATGAGCCGCTGTCGTCGCTCGACGCCTCCGCGCAAGCGCAGATCGCGAACTTGCTGAAGGGACTCACGCGCGAGCTCAACGTGGGCCTGCTGCTGATCTCTCATGACCTCGCAATCGTCAGGCACATCGCCGACTCCGTCGCCGTGATGTACCTCGGGCTCGTGGTCGAGACCGCACCCACCCGCAGGCTGTGGTCAGCCCCGCTGCATCCCTACACGGAGGCGCTGATCGAGGCGATCCCGCGAGCCGACGGCCAGGGCTGGCTACCGGAGTCGCTTCCAGGTGAGGTTCCCGACCCGGCGCAGCCGCCTGCAGGGTGCAGGTTTCACCCGCGGTGTCCCTACGTCTTTGACCGCTGCCTCGAGGACCCTCCTCCGCTCATTGCCGTGACCCAGACACGCGGCGCTGCGTGCTGGCTGCATGAGGAAGGCGGCGCGGAGCGCGCACCGGCGACCTTTGCGCGCAAGACGCGCGAGCGCTCAGCTGTTGGCGACGAGGTCGATCGGGTATGAGTTCAGCTTGCGGCCGCCCTTCTCTTCGCAGACGACGATGTTCTCGATGCGCACCCCGACTTTGCCGTGCCACATGATCGACGGCTCGTCGGTGAAGGTCATGCCCACCTCGAGCGGCGTCTCGTCTTCCTCGGAGATGAAGGGCAGCTCGTGGACGTCCATGCCGATGCAGTGGCCCATGCGATGGCGGAAGTAGTCCCCGTAGCCGGCCTCCTCGATCGGCTCCCTGCACGCGCGGTTGACCTCCGCGCACGTGGCGCCCGGCTTCGATGCGGCCTGGCCCGCCGCCTGGGCGTCGATCATCGCCTGGTGGGCCCGCAGGTACTCGGCGGTCGGCTCCCCGCAGAAGATGGTGCGGCCGAAGTCTGAGCAGTAGCCGTCGACCACCGCGCCGAAGTCGAACAGCACCGACTCGCCCTCGCGAAGTGGCAGCCTGCCGCGCTCGTCGATGGACTCGCGTTGATCGGGGAACTCGCCGAACGTGTTGATGTGGGTCGTGAAGGACGGCGCGCGCGAGCCGCGGGCGCGCATCTCGTGCTCGACGTGCTCGACCAGCTCGTGCATCGTCACGCCGGGCTTCACGTACCTGGTGACCGCGCCCATCGTGTCGTCGACGACCTTGCACGCCCGCGTCATCACCTCGAGCTCCTCCTTCGACTTGACGCGGCGCAGCCGGTTGACCAGCGGCTCGGCGCTTACCAGCTTCGGAGAGCCGTAGACGCGCACCAGGTTCATCACCGTCTCGCCCCACAGCCGGGAGCCGATCGCGAGCGTTTTCACGCCGCCCAGGCTCATCGCCACCTTCTCGAAGATGGCGGCACCGTCGTCCTTCTCGTTCACGACCACCAGCTCGTCGGGCTTGCCGTGGGGCAGGTCGTACTCCGCGTACATCCGGGGCAGGATGTGGACCGGCTCTTTGCCTGGCCGGAAGAACGCGCCCGCGACCCATCCATTCGCGTATGAGACGTTGCCGAAGGTCGGGATCATGCGCTCGATTCCGGTCAGGTACTCGTGGTCGGAGGACGGCCCCAGGAACATCGCGTCGACGCCTTCGCTCGCCAGGACTTCATCCATGCGCTTGCGGCGCGCACCGTAATCAAACACGTGGCTGTCTCCTCCCGTTGCTCAATCCATCCGCGCGGTGCCGGCAGTGGCCGGGAATTTTCCGATGCTCAACACCGCGAGCGCGGCACTCGCGGATTCTTGTCAAGGCTGGCCGCGCCTGTCGCCTGGCCACGGTAGCGGAACTTTCGAGTTCGACATCACGCGCGGGAAGTGTGGCATTCCGACCTCCGGCGCAAGGTAGCGGGAGATCATCGTCATCACGGCCGCCTCGTCCTTGTCGCGCGGGAGCTCGAGCAGCAGGTGCGTCGCCCCGGCCGTCGCCCACTCCGTCACCAGCTCGCGGTCGTGCTCCAGGTCGCCGCTGATCGCGGCCACGCCCGGCTGGACTACACCCTGGCTGAGGTCCGCGGAGACGTCGCGCGCGAGGAGTGGCAGCCCCGATCTCTCGCCGACCTCGCGTCCCACGTCGCCCGTGACCCAGAACGGGATCTCAAGCTGAGCAGGCTTGGGGGTGACGGCGATCGCCTTCGGCGCGGTCACGTTGGCGGGCAGCCCCGCGGGCACCGTCCAGCGCGCGCCTTCGTGCGCCAGCTCCTCGGCGATCGTCACCGGGTGCTCAAGCCCGAGCTGGACCCTGACCGCGACCCGCACGAACTCGGTCGCGGTCGACGCATAGACCGCGGCCGTGATCGCGGTCCTCGGATCGCCCATTCCGGCCAGGACGCCGAACAGGCCGTGCTTCTCGGCGGTCCGCGCCATGTTGGCCTCCTGCTTTTCCACCAGGACGATGCCGAGCCTCAAGCCGTCACCCGGTCGCGAAGCTCGGGAAGAACCGCATCGGCAAGGCGTCGGAGCTGCGATTCCAGGGCCGCCCTCGGCTCGCCGTCGAGGATCAACCGAAACGCGATGTGATTGACACCGATGTCGTCGAACTGGCGCAGCTGGCGAATGCACTCTGCGGCGGAGCCGGTGATGGTCGTCTCGACCGTGTCCGCGATCGCCTTGTCCGTCTCCTCGGCGTAGTCCTGCTGCTGGTGGTCGCCGACCGCCGGAAGCGTCCAGCCCAGGCCGGCGTACTGGACGTAGCTGGCGCGCACCCAGTCGCGCGCGGCCTCCCGTTCGCGCGCGTCCTCGGTCAGCCAGATGTTGCGAAGCGCGCCGAGCGAGGGTTTCTCCGAATCCGGCCGGCCGGACTCCGCCCAGCCCTCCTCCCAGACCTCGACCAGCGTGCGGCACCGCTCGTACGCGAGCGCCGCCGAGAACAGGAGCGGGTGCCCGCGCCGCCCTGCGCGCTTGACCGGATCCACGAGCTGAGCCCCCATCCAGACCGGCGGTCCGCCCGCGGCCTCCGCGCGCTCGATGACCTCGAGGCCGCTCACCATGCGCGGCATCCGCTGCTTGCGCGAGACGCCATGCCCGTCGAACTCGATGTCGCGGTAGCCCATCCCAACGCCGAGATCGAGGCGGCCGCCGGATCGAACGGCCAGGTCGGTCGCCACGGCGGAGAGACGCTCAGGGTCGTACATGGGGAGCAGGAGCATCCCGGTGCCGACGCGCAACCGGTCGGTGACGGAGAGCACCGAGGCCGCAGCCGGCAGCAGCGCCGGACAGTAGCCGTCGTAGAAGAAATGGTGCTCGGACAGCCAGAGCTCGTCGTAGCCCAGCCCTTCCAGCAGTCCGGCCAGCTCGCGCATGTCGCGATATGCTCCGGTCCAGTGTCGCGGCTGCATGGCCGTGCACTGCAGGCCGAAGAGTCCGACTCCAAAGCGCATGAAGGTCCTCCGCGGGTGTCTCGCGCACGCATTGACCGGTGCTGAGGGCGCGACCATAATACCCGGGAACTGAAATAAGAACAAACACTCGTTAGTCACTTCGGTGGGAGGCGGTCATGGCGGTCGCGATCGTCACGGGGGCTGGTTCAGGCATTGGCGCGGCGACCGCGCGCGCACTCGCCGAACGCGGCGATCAAGTCGTCTGTGCCGACGTCAAAGCCGAGGCTGCGCAACAGACAGCCGAGAGTCTCGCCGACGCGATCGCCCTCGAGGTCGATGTCAGAAGCGGCGCGTCATGCGACGAGATGGTCGAGCAGACAGTCCGCCGTTACGGCGACGTCGACTCGATCGTGACGTGCGCCGGGGTGGAGAAGCACGGGGTCGCGCACGAGTTCAGCGAGGAGGACTTCGACTGGATCATGGACGTCAACCTCAAAGGCACGTGGCTGTCCGCCCGGTCCGCCGTGCGCGCGATGATCAAGGCCGGCCACGGCGGCACCGTGGTCATGGTCGGATCCATCAACTCCGTGGTGGGCAATCCGGGAGCGATGGCCTACTGCGCGTCCAAAGGCGGCGTGCTGATGCTGGGCCGCGCGCTGGCGCTGGACTGGGCGCCATTCGGCGTCCGCGTCAACATCGTCGGGCCTGGGGTCGTCGACACGCCCATGTCGGCGAGGAGTCTTTCCATCCCGGAAAGGCGGGCCAAGATGATGGAGAAGACGCCTCTTGGCCGGCCCGCGCCACCGGAGGAGATCGCGTCGGTGATCGCGTTCCTGACCTCGGACGCATCGTCGTTCATGACCGGCGCGTACGTCCCCGTCGACGGTGGCGCACTCGCCGCCTGGTGAGCATCCGCCTCGGCGCCAAGCTTCCGCACAGCGGCTCCCTTCCCTCGCGGCTCGGTCTCGATCACATGGCGCAGCGGCTCGAGGCCGCCGGCTTCGACTCGATCTGGGTCAGCGACCACGTCGTGTTTCCGCAACAGGTTCCCTCGGGGTATCCGTTTTCGGACGACGGCCGGCCGACGTGGCCGATGGACGTCGACTACTTCGAGCCATTGATCGCGCTCGCGGCGATCGCTCCCGCGACGTCGCGCGTCGAGCTTGGCACCTCGGTGCTCATCATCCCGATGCGCAACCCGGTCTACTTCGCCAAGCAGGCGGCATGCATCGACGCGCTGTCGAAAGGTCGCCTCGTGCTCGGCGTGGGCGTCGGCTGGCTGCGCGAAGAGTTCGAGGCGCTTGGCATGGATTTCGATTCGCGCGGGCCGGTGCTCGACGAGTGGCTCGATATGGCTCAGCAGTGCTGGACCGGATCGGCCGGGCCCTATGACGGTCGTTTCTACAAGCTCGACGCTCCGATCTACTGCCGCCCCGTGCCGGTTCGCAATCCGCCGATCCTCATCGGCGGCATGTCGCGTCTGGCGCTCGAGCGCGCAGGCAGGATCGCCGACGGATGGCTCGCGCAGCTTTCGATGGACAACATCTCGGAGGAGGCCATCGCCTCCGCGGTCGCGACCATGAAAGGAGCCGGACGGGGCAGGGCGAACTATCGCGCCGTGCTGCGCATCAGCGGAGCGGAAGCGCGCATGGAGGAGCTCGCGCGCCGGCTGGCGACGCTGGCCGCGGCCGGCGCGACCGAGGTGATCATCGACGTCGACTGGAGTCAGGAGGACAGCCCGGCACGGGCTTGCGACGCCCTGCGGTCGGCCGTGGCGTAATCCAACAACGGAGGCATGCAGATGAGTCAGGACCAGACGATCACGATCAAGGGCGCGCCGGAGCCGCGCGGTCCGTACGTGCACGCGCGCAAGCATGGCGGGCTCGTGTACGTCACCGCCCAGATCGGACGCGATCCCAAGACTGGTGAGTTCGTGAAAGGCGGCTTCGAGGCCGAGTTCAACCAGGCGATCGACAACCTGGAGGCGATCCTGAAGGCGTCCGGCACCTCACTGGACCACGTCGTCAAGGCGCAGATCGAGTTCGTCGACGAGTCAGACCTCGACGCGATGAACAGGATCTACGGCGAGCGCTTCCACGACCCGCTGCCGGCCCGCACGAGCTTCGGGGTCGCGTTCCTGTGGAAAGGCGCCAGAGTGCAGATCGACTGCATCGCCGCGCTGGTCTGATGGCGCATCGCGGGGTCGTCAGCCGGCGTGGGCCTCAGCCGACGGGCTCCTATCCGCACGCACACATACAGGGGGCGATGGTCTGGGTTACCGCGCAGGCGGGCCGCGAGCCGCGCCACGGGGAGCTGGTGCCCGGAGGGATGGAGGGACAGCTGAACCAGGCGATCGACAACCTGGCGGCGATCCTCGACGAGTGCGGGAGCTCGCTCGGGCACGTCGTGCGGACACAGATCATGTACACCGACCCCGCGGATGAGGACATGATCGACGCGGTGTATCGACGCCGGTTTGCGGACCCGCTGCCGGTGCGCACGGCTTGGGGCGTGAAGTTCCTCGCGGCCGAGCCGGGCACCGAGACCGTCCGCGTCCAGATCGACTGCGTCGCGGGCGTCCCCTGACGTTGGGCGCACGCTTCGAAGGCAAGGTCGCCGTGGTCACCGGGGCCGGACGCGGCATGGGTCGCGCCACCGCACTGCGCTTCGGCCGCGAGGGCGCGCGGGTGGTCGTCGCGGAGGTCAACCGCGATCACGGCGAGGAGGTGGCGGCCGAGATTCAAGGCGCCGGCGGAACCGCGATCGCCCTGCGGGCCGACGTGGCAAACACCTCCGAGGTCCGCCGGCTGTTTGCGGACACGGTCAAAGAGTTGGGGACCGTCGACATCCTCGTCAACAACGCCGGCATCGCCGTTGGGCGGCCGATCCTCGACTACACCGAGGAAGAATGGGACCGGCAGATGAATGTCAACGTGAAGGGCGTGTTCTTCTGCTGCCAGGAAGCCGCCAGGGTGATGATCCCGAAACGCCAGGGAAAGATCGTGAACTTCGCGTCGACCTCGGCGTTCGTGTCGTCGTCGAAGCCGGAGATCGCGTACGACGCGAGCAAGGGCGCCGTCCGCCAGATGACGGTTTCGATCGCGGCCGAGCTTGCGCCCCACGGGATCAACGTCAACGCGGTGGCGCCCGGCACGACCGCGACCGAGATGACCAAGAGCACGCTCGCCACCGAAGAGGGCCTGGCGTGGCAGCTGGCCCGGATCCCGATGGGTCGGGTGGGGCAGCCGGACGACATCGCGTCCGTCGTGCTGTTCCTGTGCTCGCCCGAGGCGAGCTACATCACAGGCCACACGCTGGTCGCCGACGGCGGGTGGCTCCTGTTCTAGGGTGACCGCCAACCCCGTCCCTGACTCAGGCGCGCTCCTCGAGCTGACCGATGTTCAGAAATCTTTCGGCCACGTCGAAGTCATCAAGGGAATCTCGCTGAAAATCCGCAAGGGCGAGCACGTGGTGATCTTCGGCCCGAGCGGCGGCGGCAAGAGCACGCTGCTGCGGATGATGAATCTGCTCGAGCTCCCCGACTCAGGAACTGTCACCTTCGACGGCAGGCAGTACTTTCCGAGCACCGACAGGTTCATGAACCGCGCCCGCCGGCTGCAGCAGTTGCGAAGCCAAATGGGCATGGTGTTTCAGCGCTTCAACATCTACCCACACCTCGACGCGCTGCACAACGTCACGCTGGCGCTGACCGACGTCAAGAAGATGTCGCGCAAGGCCGCGCGCGAGAAAGCGCAGGCGAGCCTGGCCGAGGTCGGCCTCCAAGACCGTATGGACCACTATCCGTCGCAGCTGTCAGGTGGCCAGCAGCAGCGCGTCGCGATCGCGCGCGCCCTGGCCATGGATCCCAAGCTCATGCTGTTCGACGAGCCAACATCGGCTCTCGACCCGGAGCTGATCGGGGAGGTCCTCGGCGTGATGGAGCGGCTGGCCCGGGAGGGCATGACGATGGTTGTGGTCACGCATGAGATGGGATTCGCCCGGCAAGTGGGGGACAAGCTGGTTTTTGTGTCGGGCGGCGTGATCGCCGAGTCTGGTGGCAAGGAGGTCCTGACGGCTCCCCAACATGAAAGGACCAAGGCGTTTCTGGAGGCGGTCCTTTGAAAACGAACGCTCGTTAGATTGCGGCTTGACAACCGCCCTGGTTTGACCGACCCTTCCGCGCATGAGCTGGAACCCCACCGGCTACGAGTTCGCCTGGCGAGTCGTCACCGAATACCGGTTCTGGCTGTTGGAAGGCGTCATCTTGAGCCTCAAGGTCGCCAGCGTCTCGATGCTCCTTGCGATGGCTCTCGGCCTGGTCGTGGCGCTCGGCCGGATGTCTCCCATCTGGCCGCTTCGCACGCTCGCGTCGCTGTACATCTCGGTGCTGCGCGCAATCCCGCTGCTGGTGTTCATCCTCTGGATGTACTACGGCGTCACTCTGGTCAGCGGCTTGAACATCGACGCCTTCTGGGCGGGCGTGCTTTGCCTGACGCTGCAGTACGCCGCGTGGCTGGCCGAGATTTATCGCGCCGGCCTGCAGGCGATCGACAAGGGCCAGCGCGAAGCCGCGCTCTCGACTGGCCTCAGCCGGACGCGAGCCTTCGGGAAGGTGATCTGGCCTCAGGCGTGGCGGATCATCATCCCACCGCTCACCAACAACTTCGTCGGCATCCTCAAAGACTCGTCGCTGGTCGGGATCATCGGCGTCAACGAGCTGATGCGGCAGAGTCAGATCGCGGTCTCGCTGAGCTTCCGGCCTTTCGAGCTCTACACCGCCGCGATGGTCATCTACATCGTGCTCACCCTTGCGATTGCGCGTCTGTCGAGCGCCCTTGAGCAGCGAGCGGCGCGAAGTCTGAGCGTCTACACGCGGCGGCGCGTCTCGCGCACCGCCCGATCGCTCGGAACGGCAGCTTAGGGCTGCATTTGAATCGGGAGGTAGAAAAGGTATGTCCGACGATTTGGAAATCGGGGCTGATGATGAGTCCGCCCCGCGATCTCGTATCTCGCGCATAACAAGACGCTCGCTCCTCGGCGGCGCTGCCCTCACGCTGACCGGTGTGGCGCTCGCCGCGTGTGAAACGGGGACCAGCTCGGGCAACACGGGGACTGCGGCAAGCTCAGACTCCCTGCTCAAAAAGGTCCAGGACCGCGGTCAGCTCAACGTCACCACGTCGCTGCTTTACCCGCCGGAGTTCTACAAGGACAGCAGCGGCCAGCCGGCAGGCTACGACATCGACGTCCTCAAGATGGTGGCCAAGGACCTGAACGTCAAGCTGAACATCATCGACGTCCCCGACAACGCCGCCAACATCGCCAACGTCCAGTCGGGCAAGGCCGACCTGGTCAGCGCCGGGCTCGTGAACACGCCCAAGCGCGCGCTGGTCATGAACTTCACGAAGGGATACGTGCCCTACACGCAGATCCTGATGGTGCCGGTAAACGGCGGGGCCACATCGATCGCCGACCTGAACAAGGCGGGCAAGAAGATCACCGCCCTGACCGCCTCGACCGCGTTCTTCCGTGCCCAGCTCCTCTTCCCCAAGGCCACGGTGACCCCGCTGGCACAGGACGAGGCGCTGTTGTCAGTGGCAACCAACAAGGCCGATGCGTGCCTGGTCGAGGACTACCTGGCCAAGCCTTTCATCGCGCAGCACTCCAACGTCAAGCTGATGAACAATGGGCAAGCCGTCGCGACCGAGTTTGGTTGCTGGGGCGTGGTGGCCGGCGACTACCTGTTCTGGCGCTGGCTCGACAACTGGATCTCCTACAACATCGACAATGCCCAGCTCCCAGGCATGTACGAGAACACGTTCGGCCTGAAGTGGGTGCACCCCTCGTAACGATTCGAATCCAAACGCCTCCGACATCCAAGGGGACCGGCCCGCAGCCGGTCCCCTTTGGTCGACGACCAATCTTCGTGAGATGAACGAGCGCCCCCGCCTGGACGATGTGCTGCTGGAGGTCGATGGCGCCCTCGCCACCATCACGATGAATCGACCCGAGCAGCGCAACCCGCTCTCGGCGGCGATGATCGGCGACCTGCGAGCAGCATTCGCGTGGTGCAAGCACGAAACTGAAGTCGCGGTCATCGTCCTGACCGGCGCCGGCGATCGCGCTTTTTGCGCGGGCGCCGACCTGAGCGCTTTTTCGGGCGAGCAGTCGATGCTCGAGCTTCACCACGGCCGGCACGCCCTGGCCGACCTCTTTCTCGAGATGGCCGAGCTCGGCAAGCCGGTGGTCGGACGCATCAACGGCCACGCGCTCGCCGGCGGATTCGGCCTCGCCTGCGCGTGCGACCTCCTCGTCTCGGTCGAATCGGCGAGCTTTGGGACGCCGGAGATCAACGTCGGCTTCTGGCCAATGATGATCCAGGCGGTGCTCACCCGTAAGCTGCCGCGCAACGTCGTCCTCGAGATGGTGACGCTGGGCGAGCGATGGAGCGCAGGCCAGCTTCATGCGTATGGGCTCGTGAACCGCGTGGTTGCGGCCGAGCGGTTGGACGAGTTGACCAAGGAGCTCGCAAGCAAGCTCGCCGAGAAGTCGACGGCCATCATGCGCCTGGGCCGCGATTCCTTCTACCGGCAGCAGGACATGGACTTCAAGGCAGCCCTCGAGTACCTGCACAGCCAGGTGACGCTGGTCACGCTAACCGAGGATTCGGCGGAGGGCCGGCGAGCGTTCTTCGAGAAGCGCAAGCCTGACTTCAAAGGCCGGTGAGATAGTAATGGACGTCCGAGCGGAGCTCGTCGGGACCGTGTCGAAGATCCTCGTGAAGGCCGGCGATGCCGTCGAGGAGGACCAGGAGTTGATCATCCTCGAGTCCATGAAGATGGAGATCCCCGTGGTCGCGCCACATGCGGGAACGGTCGACGACGTCAAGGTGAAGGAGAACGACGTGGTCGCTGAGAGTCAGGTCCTGGTCGTTCTGAGCTGAGGCGGACGTGGGGGCCCACTCCCAGCACCTGACTCTTCGATCGCGTCCGCGATCAGGTCGAGCTCCGACTCGCCCAGCGTGGTCTGAGATGCCGGGAGCCAGCCGTCCACCTGGGCCGGCGTACTGGCGCCGACGATCGCTCCAGTGACCTGCGGCCACGACAGTACCCACGCCACCGCGACGGCCGCCACGGTCGTCCCATGAGCCTCCGCGACAACGCGCAGGGCGTCGCGAACTTTCAGGTTTCGCTCCAGGCGGGGGGATTGGAACTCCGGGTGCCGCCGCCTCCAGTCGTCCGGATGCAACGCTGCGATCTGGGACGCTGAGAATGAATCGGTCAGCAGGCCGATCACCATCGGGCTGTAGGCCAGCACCGCCGTCCGATGCTCCGCGCACCACTGCAGCAACCCGCCGGCGGCGTCACGAACGATCAGCGAGAACGGGATCTGAAGCGAGTCGACGTGCCCGACCGCCTCGCATCGTTCGAGCAGCTCGACTCCGAAGTTGCTGACGCCGGCCGCGCGGATTTTCCCTTCCTCGACCAACTGCGTCATGGCGGCCCATGACTCCTCGGGCGGGGTGCGCTCGCGTTTCTCGGGCCAGTGGATCTGCAACAGGTCGATGACCTCGACGCCCAGGCGTGCAAGCGATGCATCGCAATCGGCCTTGATCGACGCGGGCCGCAGATCCGAGTACGGAGCGGATTCCGGCGAGTCCCAGCGCCTCCCGCACTTCGTGAAGATCAGGGGCCGCGCCGATCCCAGGTGCCGGGCCGCACGGCCGACGAGCTGTTCGGAATGGCCCTGCCCGTACATCGGCGCGGTGTCGACCCACGTGACGCCCGATGCACAGGCATGAAGGAGTGAGTCGAGCGATGTTTCGTCTCGCCCGGGACCGCCGTCGTAAGCCCAGCCTGGGCCACCGATCGACCACGCACCGAAGCCAACCGGGCTGATCGTGAGCGACGACGCACCCAGCGCGCGGGCGGCGCTCACGCGAAGTGGCAGGCAGCGCTGTGGCGCGGAACGAGCTCGCGCAGGAGAGGCCGCTCTATGAAGCACCTTTGCTGTCGCATCGGACATCGATCCGCGAAGGGGCAGTGCGAGTCGAGCTTGCCGTCGGCGCGAGCGACGATGTCTGTCGGCGCCGTAGCGTCCTCGGCCAGCGGGCTTGCGCGGCCCATCAACACCTGGGTGTAGGGATGTCGTGGCTGCCGGTACAGGTCGACGGCGGGCGCGTCCTCCATCACCGCGCCGTGATACATGACGATGACGCGGTCGCTGACGTGCCGCACGACCTCGAGGTCGTGGGAGATGAACATCATCGCCAGGCGACGGCTGCTCTGGAGCTCGAGCAGCAGGTTCAGCACCCCGGCCTGGACGGACACGTCGAGCGCGGAGAGCGGCTCATCGCAGATCAGGTACCTGGGGTCGAGCGCCAGCGCCCGCGCGATCGCCACGCGCTGCAGCTGGCCGCCGCTGACGTCGCTCGTCTGCCGCTTAAGGACGTGCGTCGGCAGTCTCACCTGCTCCAGCAGGGCGAGCGCCTTTTGCTTCTGCTCCTCGGCGCCGAGTCCGAAGTTGCCGAGCGGCTCGGTGATGATCGTCTGGATGCTGTGGCGCCAGTTCAGGGCCGAGCGCGGGTCCTGGAAGATCGGCTGCACCGACCGCCGAAACGCGCGCCACTGGGCGCGGCCAAACTTTCCGATCGGCTTTCCTTCGAACTCGATCAGCCCTGACGTCGGCTCGAGCAGGCCGAGCAGCAGTCTCGCCAGCGTTGACTTGCCTGACCCGCTCTCACCGACGACGCCAAGGGTGAGACCCGGCTCGACCGAGCATTCGACCCGGTCGACGCCGACCGTGACCTCGGCCGGCAACGGCCAGCGTCGCGCGGTGACGAAGTGCTTCGACACCTCTTGGGCGACCAGGCTCACGAGGCCGGCTCCGGGTTGTAGCAGGCCCAGCCGTGGCCGTCCTCGAAAGCCCCCGGTGGGAAACGCTCGGCGCACTCGGCGACCGCCCTCGGGCACCGCGGCCGGAACGGACATCCGGGCTCCTTGTCAACCTCATGCGGGTTGGGCGGGTAACCCGCAAGCGAAGCGAGCTTCGACTTGTGGTCGAGTCCGGCGCGCATCGTGCTTCGGAGCAGGCCGCGCGTGTATGGGTGCCGTGAGGCATTCATCAGGTCGGGGGTCGAACCCACCTCGACGCCCCGACCGCCGTACATGACGAGGATCCGGTCGGCGACCTCGCTGACGACCTTGAGGTCATGACTGATCAGGATCACGGCCAGCTGGTAGTCCGCCTGCACCTGCTTGATCAGGCTCAGGATCTGACGCTGGATCGTCACGTCGAGCGCCGACGTCGGCTCGTCGAGGATCAGCAGCCGCGGCTGGCAGATCATCGCCGTCGCGATCATCGCGCGCTGCAGCATGCCACCGCTGAGCTGATGCGGATACGAATGCATGACCCTCGGTACGTCGTGGATGCCCATCTCCTTCAGCCGATGGGCGGCCTGTGGTGCGGCCTTCCTCTCATTCATCCCGCGGTGGATCACAAGCGGCTCGGCGACCTGTCTGCCGATGGTCATGGTGGGGTTGAACGCCGACATCGGCTGCTGGGGGACGTAGGCGATCTCCTGTCCACGCAGCCGGCGCATGTCGCGGACCGACAGCGTGAGCAGGTCGCGGCCGTCGAACAACACGCGGCCGGACGTGACACGCCCGTTGGCCGGCAGCATGCGTATCACGGCGGTCGCGGTCGTCGACTTGCCACTCCCGGTCTCGCCGACGACGGCGAGGATCTCGCCTCTTCGTACCTCGAAGGAGACGCTGCGCACGGCCTGGAGCCACTCCGTGCCCGAGTGGTACGCGACGGTGAGGTCGCTCACCTCGCAGACGGACGCCGTCATCAGGAGAACTGGCTCTTGTTCCTGGCCTCGAGCCAGTCGCTGACCACCATCGACGAGAGCACCATGGCGAGCACGAACAGGCCAGGCAGGGTCGTGTACCACCAGGCCGAGAGAAGGTGGCTGTGGGCGTCCGCGATGATGGTGCCCAGCTCGGGAGTTGGGGGCTGGGCCCCCAGTCCGAGGAAGCTCAGGCCGGTCATCGCCAGCACGGCGTATCCGACGTCCATCGACAGGCGCGCCGACAGCTGCGGCAGCAGGTGCGGCAGCAGGTGCCGGAACAGGATCATCAGCGTAGACGTCCCGGCCGCGCGGGCCCCCTCGACGAACGGCAGCTCCTTGAGCGCGAGCACCTGCCCCCGGACCATGCGGGCATACCCCGGCCACCACACCGCCGTCAGCGCGACCACCACCGTGGTCAGGCCGGGCCCGACCGCACTCGCGATGGCGATCGCCAGGATCAGGTAGGGGAACGCAAGGAAGACGTCGGTGGTGCGCATCAGCAGCGCGTCGACAGGGCCACGGAAGAGACCGGCCACCCCACCGATGACCGTCCCGATGGCGGCCGCGCCGACGACGATCAGGATGCTGATCCCGAGCGAGTAGCGCACACCCCAGACGCATCGCGCCCAGAGGTCGCGGCCGGCATGATCGGTCCCGAAGAGGTGCTCCCCCGACGGCGGCGCGAGGATGTTCAAGGTGTTGACGGCAAGTGGGTCTTGCGGCGCGAGCAGACCCGGGACGAGGACGATCAGGAGCCAGACGGCGATCAGGGCGACCGGCCACCAATGCCTGGCCAGGTCGAGGATGCTCGCCCGCTGGAAGGCCCGGGCGTGTACTTCCAGAGCTGGGGCGGCCATCAGCCGAGGGCCCGGATCCGCGGATCGATGACCGGATACAGAAGGTCGACGACGAGGTTGACGACCACGAATCCGAGCGTGATCACGACAGTCACGGCCATGATCGCGGGGAAGTCGAAGGTCTGGAGAGCGTTGTACATGTAGATTCCGATCCCCGGCCACGAGAAGACAACCTCGACCAGCACCGTTCCTCCAAGCAGCCAGCCGAACTGCAAGCCGAGCATCGTCAGCACCGGGTTGATGGCGTTCCGGAACACATGTCCCAGCATCACCCTGCGCGTCCCGGCGCCCTTGGCGATGGCCGTCCGCACGTAGGGCATCCGCATCTCCTCGATCACTGACTTCTGGGTCAAGCGTGACGCCACCGCGAACTGCCACATCACAAGCGCCGTCACGGGCAGCACCAGGTGCCAGGAGGCGTCGAAGAAGGCATGGAAGTTCCCCGTCAGAAGCGAGTCGATCGTGTAGAAGCCGGTGATCATCGGCGGCGTGTCGAGCTGCATGCGGCCCGTGATCGGGAACCAGCCCAACCGCAGGCCGACCCAGAGCTGGAGCACCATCGCAAACCAGAACACGGGCAGCGCCGTGCCGAGCATCGAGAGGAGGCGGATCAGCCAGGACTCCGGCCTGTTCCCGCGCCATGCCCAGACGAGGCCGAGGCCGACCCCAAGCACCGCATAGATGATGAAGCTGTAGAAGACGAGCTCGAGGGTTGCCGGTAGGGCGCTCAGGATGGCCGGCCCGATCGGCTGCCGGCTCGCGTACGAGATGCCGAGGTCACCGTGGACCAGGCCTGATATATAGGTCACGTACTGGTCCCATACCGGCCTGTCGAGGCCGAGCGAGTGCGCCGCCTCCTTGATCTGCTCCGGGCCGGCGCGGAGCCCCGCGACGGCGCACGCGGGGCACGATGGTATGACGTGCGACAGCACGAACGTCCCCGTGACCACGCCGAACAGAACCGCTACCGCTCCGACCAGGCGCCGGAGCAGGTAGTAGGTCACCTAACGCCTCGTGACGATCAGCTTTCCTTCGACCAGTAGAACCACCTGATGATCCCGTCCTGGAAGAACGGGTCGTACTTCACGTGCGCCCACTCCTTCCGCACCGGCATGACGAGGTCCGGCGCGATGCAGTAGATGGTCGACGCGGAGTCGACGATCTTCTTCTGCATCCCGGCGAGGAGCTGGTTGCGCTGAGCCTCGTCCTGGATCTGGACCACCTTGTCGAGATCGGCGTCGAGCTGGGGGTCCTTGAAGTTCGCCCAGTTGTAGCCGCCCTTGGCCGGGACGTTCGACGAGTGGTACGAGACCCTGATCACGAGCGCGGGGTCCGGAGTGTTGGGGAACACGTTGAGGAACGTCATTGGCGGAGAGGTCGCGTTGTTCTGCATCTGGGGCGGGATCTGCGGCCACGGCGGTGCCTCGACCTTGAGGGCGATGCCGATCTTGGCCAGGGCCGCCTGGAAGATGGTGCCGGCGAAGGACTCGTAGTTCAGGCCCTGCACCGTGACCAGCCGCAGGGAGGTGCCCTGCTTGACGCCCGCGGCGTCGAGCAGCTGCTTGGCCTTGGTCAGGTCCTGCTTCGCGTACGGCAGGGACGAGTCCCAGCCCGGGAACTGCGGCGGGATCGGGCTGTTGGCTGGCCGGCCGAAGCCCTTGTAGAAGTTGGTGTAGCCCTCGTAGTCAAAAGCCGCGATCAGCGCCTGCCGAACGCGAACGTCGGTTAGCGGGGCGCGGATCATGTTGAGCGGGATCGTGCGCAGCTGGATCGCGGGCTGGCGGACGACCGCGACGTTCGGCAGCGACTTTGCGGTCTCAGCGTTGTCCGGGCCGATGTTGCTCAGGAAGTCGGTCTGGCCGCTCTGCAGGGATTCGAGCTGGGTCGTGGTATTCGCCTGCTGGATGATGGCGACCGAGATCGGTACGCCGGCCTTGAACTCGCGCCAGTAGTGCGGGTTCTTCGACATGTCGATGCGGTTGTTCGGCTTCAGGCTGTCGAGCATGTACGGTCCGGTGCCGGCCGACTTGCTCGCGAACCAGTTCTTGGACCAAGGGTCGGAGCTCGTCTTGTTACTGCTGATCGCGTTGGGGCTGGCGATCAGGAACCATGGCACGGTGCCCGGGAACAGCGAGTACGGCGCCGACAGCTTGATCACGAACGTGTTGGCGTCGGGCGCCTCGAAGCCCGCGATGTTGATGAGGTAGGACGCGGGCCCCTGGTTGATCTCACGCAGGCGGTTGAAGCTCGTGAGCACCGCCTGGGCATCGAGCTTCGCGCCGTCGTGGAACGTGACGCCCTGGCGAATCTTGAACGTGTACGTGAGGCCGTCGGACGACACCGCAGGCATGGACTCCGCCAGCAGTGGTCTCACCTCGAGGCCACCCGGCGTGTACTCCAGCAGCGCCTCGTAGACGTTGTGAGTGAACTGCAGCGTGTCGGTGTCGAAACCGATGTGCGGATCGAGGTTCTCAGGAATGACGACGTTGGTCCAGCTCGCCTTCACGTTGCCGGTGGTGGTCGTCGTCGTCGGGCCGGCACATGCTTCGAGCAGCTCCACCAACGTGCCCGCGCTCAACAGCGCCGCGCCTCCGATGCCCGTCCGTTGCAGGAACTGCCTTCGCGACCACATGCGATCGAACGCGCCGTCGCCGCTAGAAGTCATCGTGCTTCCTCCTCACCAATCAGCCCAAGCCCCCTGTCGGTAGGCGATGGAAGTGTAGTAGACGAACTAGCGTTTGTCTAGAAACCGATTCGCTGAGGGCTCTTACAGAATCCTGACATCTGCGAATTACGAATACGGACCCGGTGCCGGCGCGGGCAGGCGTCCGCCGCGCGGATCGACGACAAACCTCCCGTAGACGACGACACCTCTAGGTCTCCGAAGATGCGCGAGATCGTCGAGCGGGTTGCCGTCCAGGAGGATGAGGTCCGCCACCGACCCGGGCTGGGGCGACGTCTCGGCGCCGAGACCGTTGAGCTCGCGTCCGCCCGTGGACGCGGCGTGCAGGACGGCGAGCCTCGACATCCCGATCTCCTCGAGCAGACCGAGCTCCGCGTGGAGCCGTGGACCTATCGGGTTGAGGTCGGCGCCGGTCGCGATCTTCACGCCCGCGGCGATGCACGCCCGAACCGCGTCGGCGTGGCGCGCCGATGACGCCTTCGCCCGCTGCATCGCGTGCTCCGGCCACCGGTCCGCTTTCATCATCTCGACGTCGTGGGTCACGCCGATGGTCGGCGTGAGCCAGGCGCCATGTTTCGCGAGCGCCGCGGCAGCCGCCTCGTCGAGCGCGTATCCATGCTCGACCGAGCGCCCGCCGAGCTCCACGAATCGCTCCGCGAGGCGCGCGTTTCCGCAATGCGCAAGGACTGGCAAGCCGCGCTGGCGCGCGGTCGCCATGACCATTCCGAGCTCGTCATCGGAAAGCTGGCCGCTGTCGACCGTCTCGTGCACTGAGTAGAGCCCGCCCGTGAGCATGATCTTCACCCAGTCGGCGCCCTGCTCGGCGAGCGTGCGCACGGCCTTGCGCATCTCGGTTGGACCGTCCGCGATCAGGAAGGGCGAGGTGTTCACGTACTCCCGCGGGTACGCGGTGCCGTGACCGCCAGTCGTCCGAATCGCGGGACCCGAGCACATCACCCGCGGGCCTGGCCAGCGTCGTCGCGCAAACGCGTCGCGCCAGGCCATGTCGATGCCATCCGCCTCGGCGGCGGTGCGCACGCCGGTGATGCCCATCGTCGCGGCCTCGAGCAGATTCGCGCCTGCGCGCACGCTGTGCTGCGAGGTTCGCTCGAAGTACCCGGCCGCCGGCGGGTCATACATGAGGCCGCCCGGATGTGCGTGCACATCCCACAGCCCGAAAGTGAGGACGAGGCCGTCGACGTCGACCCGCTCGGCATCGCGGTCCGGCCGCTCGACGACCCTTCCCTCGGAGATCGCGAGGTCGCGCCGGGTCAGCTCGCCGCTTGCGACATCGAGCACGTTCGCACCGGCGAGCAGGAGCCCGCTCAGAGGACCACCAGCTCCGCGCTAGCCCGGTTGAGACGCTGTCCGCCGTCCGCGGTGACCACGTATACGTCCTCCACCCGGGCGCCGAACTCCCCGGTGATGAAGACGCTCGGTTCGATCGTGAAGGTCATGTTCGCCTCGAGCGGCGTCTTGTCCACGACGTCCAGGTAGGGCGGCTCGTGTACGTCCTTGCCGATCGCGTGTCCGAGGCGGTGCCGGAACTGCTCGCCGAACCCCGCGTCGGCGATGACCTGGCGCGCCGCGGCGTCGACGTCGCATGCACGCGCGCCCGGGCGCATCGCATTCGCGCCCGCCGCCTGGGAGGCGATGACCGCGTTGTATGCCTGGCGGAATCGCGCGCTCGGCTTGCCTATGTAGATGGTGCGCCCGAAGTCCGAGCAATAGCCCGCAAGCGCGGCCCCGAAGTCATAGCTGACAGAGATGTCGTGGCCAATCTTCCGCTTGCTCAGCCGCTCCTTGGCCGGCCGCGCCTCTTGCGGTCCCATCGGAAAGATCGCGGTGTCGAAGGACTCGTCGATGGCGCCGAGCTCCTTCAAGCGCCTGACGATCCACTCCGCGAGCTCGAGCTCCGTGAGCTCAGGCTGGACCACCGCCAGCGACTCCTCGAAGACCTGATCGGCGAGCAGGCTCGCGGCCCGCATCGCCTCCAGCTCTGACTCCGACTTGATGGAGCGAACGCGGGCAAGGAGGTCGGACGCCAGGGCCACGCGAGACTTTGGAAACAGCTCCTGGAGCGTGAGCACCAGCTCGGCAGGGGCGTCGAGGTTGACGCCGATGGTCTTCGGAGCCTTGCCGATCGCCTCCTTGACAACGGCGCGCGGGTTGTCCTTCTCGGTGAAGACGCGCATCGGAGGAGGGTCGGCGCTCAGGTCAAAGTGAAACTCGGCCATGTGCCTGGGCACGAGGAGCACCGGGTCGCCCTCGAGCCGGATGACTGAACCCACCGCCCACTCGCCGAAGAAGTGGGACGCACCGTAGTGATGGAGCCTCCGATCCACCCCAAGCAGGTACTCGAGGTCGACGCTTTGGCCGACGAAGAGGACTTCGAGGCCGGCGGCTTTCATGTTCTCCCGGACGCGTTCGAGGCGCGTGCTCAGCTCGGGCGGCGCAAGCGTCGCGCTTCGCTCAGGACTCATAGCCGTAAACCTCCCTCGCCATCGCCTCGCTGATGTATCCGTCGGCGAGGTCCGCCTCGACCAGCTCGCGCTCGCGCTCACGGGGATCCCCGTAGCCCCCGCCACCGCCGGTCGTGACCCGAATCTGCGTCTCCTCGGGGCACACGATGTGGCTCGCCTTGAGCTTGCGGATCACCTCTTTGCCAGGACGCTCCACCTCGACCTTCGGAGTCGCGCCCTGCTGTCCGCCGAAGATTCCCCATGGGCCGGTGACGCTGCGCTCGAGCCAGAGCGAAACGTGCAGGCTCTGGGCAAGGGTCTCGAACTCGCGATGGATCGCCAGCCCACCGCGCCGGCGACCCGCTCCACCCGAATCCTGGGCGAGCGAATAGTCGACGACGCGAATCGGGTATTTGGCCTCCATCACCTCCGCGGGGTAGTTCTTGAGGTCCCCGCCGCCGTAGTTGGCCAGGCCGTTCTCGCCGTCGCGCTCTCGCGACGCGCCCCAACCCAGGGCGACCGCCTCGCCGGTGACCCAGGTCTCGCCGGTGGTCGGGTTGATGCCGTCGAACATCACGTTCATCGGGTCCGCGCACTGAGCGGCGGTCACCCGCTCGGGCATTGCCTTCGCCATCAGCTTGATGAAGAGGTCGATCATCAGACCGGCGTGCGGGTAGTAGTACTGGCACGCCGCCGGTTCCTGCGCCGCGAAGATCGAGCGCGGCGGAGCGTAGACGTGCAGGTTGCGAAATGTGCCGCCCGTCGGCGCCACGTCGGGGTTGATCAGGAACTTGTACGCCAGCCGTGCCGCGGAAACCGTCTGCGAGAAGCCGGAGTTGAGACATCCCCCGGTTTGCGAGGCCGACCCGGTGAGGTCGAGATAGATGTCGGATCCTTTGACGGTCATCTTGAGCTTCACCTTCACCGGCTGGTCGAAGTTCGTGCCGTCGCTGTCCATGAACCCCTCGGCTTCCCACTCGCCGTCGGGGAGGGCCTCCACCACCTCGCGGTCAAGCCGCTCGCACTGCTGGAAGATCTCGTCGACCGCGAGCTGGAACTGGCCCCTGCCGAAACGCTGGAGGATCGCCTGCAGGCGTTGCTCGCCGGTGCGGCATGCCGCGACCTGGGCATAGAAATCGCCCTGGATGCTCTTTGGCATCCGGCTGTTGAGCATGAAGAACTCGAGGAGCTCTTGGTTGAGGCGGCCCTTGCGCACGATCCTCGTCGGGGCGATGCGGTAGCCCTCCTGATAGATCTCGGTCGAGGCCATGGTCTGGCTCGGCTCCATGGCTCCAATGTCGATCCAGTGCGCCTTGCTGGCGGCGTACCCGACGAGCTCATGCTCGAAGAACACAGGCGTGAAAAGCGAGATGTCGTTGAGATGGCTTCCGACCTCGTAGGAGTCGTTGACCAGGTAGACGTCCCGCTCCGCCATCGACTCCTTGCCGTACTTCGCGACCGTCACCTTGACCGCGTCCTCGAGGGCGCCGAGAAAGATCGGCAGGCCCGGCGCCTGGCCCAGAAGGCGGCACTCGTCGTCGAAGAGGGCCACGCTGTAGTCCTTGATCTCGTAGATGATCGGGGTGTACGCGCTTCGCGCCAGGTTGACGCCCATCTCGTCCGCCGCGGAGTTGAGCGCGTTGCGGATGATCTCGACCTCGATCGAATCGATCGTGGTGCTCACTTCTCTCTTTTGATCGACAGCCATCCCTCAGCCTCAGAGATCACGATCCATCCATCGGGGACCACGGTCGTGCACGAGTCCTCGTCGATGATGCAGGGAGCCGTGATCCGCTGGCTGACGCGAAGGTCGTTGCGCCGGTACCTGGGCGTCGGCACAGGGCGACCGCGAAAACGCACCGGGTGCTCGTCGTACTTGTCGCCGCTGCCCGACCCCGACCCCGACCGGGAGCCGTTCGGCCGCGCATGGGCTCCGGAGCCGACGGCGGTCAGCCGCAGGTTCACGATCTCGACCAGCTCATCCGGGTTGGAGTGCCCGAAGGTTTTCTTGTAAAGGCGGTGGAAGTTGGCGAGCAGCTTGCCGTCGAACTTCGCCGCGGGCAGCGTCAGGAAATGCTCCTGGCCGACGTAGCGAAGGTCAGCGCTCGTCGCCAGCACCGCCTTCGACGGGTCGATGCCATCTTCCTTCAGCAACTGGGTCGCCGAAGCCACGAGTGATTTCGTGGCCGCACCGACCTGTTCCGGATCCATTCGATCCCAGCGGGCGAAGTACGGATGGACGACGTCGTGACGTATCTCGGCCTCGAGCATGCCATGGGCGGAGAACGTTCCTGGCGAGTGCGGGACGAGCACCGTCGCAATACCGAGCTCCTCGGCGAGAAAAACAGCGTGCATCGGGCCTGCGCCGCCGAAAGCGACGAGTGAGAACTGGCGCGGGTCGAGGCCTCGACCGACCGTGATCTGCCGGATCAGGCCGGCCATACGGGCGTTGATAACCTCGAGCGCGCCCTCGGCCAGCCGCTCCTCGTCGAGGCTCAGCTTCCGACCGAGGGCCCGCAGCGCTCCGGCGGCCCGATCGGGCTGCAGCGCCATACGGCCGCCCAGGAAGTACCGCGGATTCACCCGCCCCAGGTGCACGTTCGCGTCGGTCACGGTTGGCTCGGTGCCGCCCCGGCCGTAGCAGGCCGGTCCGGGCTCCGCGCCCGCGCTGCGTGGGCCGACCCGGAGCCCGCCCGCCGACTCCCAGGCGATCGAGCCTCCACCGGCGCCAATCGTCTCGACGTCGATCACAGGCAGGATGAGCGGCTGGCCCTCGAGCATCGCCTCCCTCGCGATCAAGGGCTTGCCGTCGATGCACAGCGAGACGTCGAAGCTCGTGCCGCCCATGTCGATCGCAATCGCGCTCGAAGATCCGGCCCGCCTGGCCAGGTTCGCGGCCGCGATCGCGCCCCCGACAGGCCCGGACAGGAGCGTGTTGACGGGCTGCTCTCGCGCGCGAGCGGCAGTCGTCATGCCGCCGTTGGACTGCATGATGTGCACACTCGCGGCGACGCCTCGCCGACCCAGCTCCGTCTCGAGCTCAGCAAGGTAGCTCCGGACAGTCGGCGCGATCGCCGCGTTCACGACCGTGGTGCTCGTGCGCTCGTACTCGCGCCACTCATTCGCAATTCGATGCGACAGCGACACGCTGACGTTTGGATGACGCTCCTGGACGATCCGCTCGCAAGCGAGCTCGTGGTCAGGGTTGCGATAGCTGTGCAGGAAAACGACGGCCACCGACTCGATCCCTGCCGCAACGAGCTGGTCGATGGCCCTGTTGACGGAGTCGTCGTCGAGTGGCGTGATCGGGTGACCGTCGGCCGACATGCGCTCGACCACCTCCAGGCGGTGCCGGCGCGGCACGAGCGGCGGTGGCCGGTGGTACTGGAGGTCGTACATCGCCGGCCGGTTGGCCCGGCCGATCTCGTACACGTCGCGAAACCCCTTGGTCGTCAAAAGCCCGATCGGCGCGTATCGGCGTTCGAGCAGCGCGTTAAGGCCCGCCGTCGTGCCGTGGACGAAGAACTCGACCTCCGAGGCTGAAGCGACGGCGTCATCGAGCACCGCCAGGACTCCGATCGCAAGATGGCCGGGCGTGGTCAGCGCCTTGGCCGTCTTCAGCTCGCCGCCAGTCGAAGCCGCGACCAGGTCGGTGAAGGTGCCACCGATGTCGACCGCGACCCCCCACCCTGCCACCAGGCAGACTCTATTCGAACTCCGTCAAAACTAGCAAGCGCTAGTTTTTCTTGAGACGGACGACTCCCAAGCTGCCGATCAGCAACACCGCCACGAGCGCAAGTGCGATCACGACCATCAGGACAGCGTTGCCGGATTTCTCGGCAGGTGCCGGCGACATGATCCACGCCAGCGTGAAGGCGCTTCCGTCGGTCGCCGGCAGGCGGAGGCGATGGACGAGGTAGTCGCTCGGCCTGGACACGTTGAGGAGTGCGCCATCTGCACGGGAGATCCGAACGAGGTGCAGCCCACCGCTCTCTTCGATCGTCGCGCCGTATGACCTGCCGTCTGGTAATGGTCGCGGCTCGATGAAGCGCAGCGCCTCCGGCGACTGGCTTCGCTCTTGCCCGCCGAGTCCGACACTGAGGATCGCCGAGGTGTCCCTGGCGACGTCCTCCCTGGCGAAGAACAGGGTTTCGGAGCCGAGCCACTGCGGGTAGGCGTCCCGCGGGCCCGATGTCAGGGGACGAGGATTCGAGCCGTCGGCGCCCATGACCCAGATCCGATTCACGAACATGGTGATCGCGGATCCATTCGCACCGGGAGCGGTCGCCTCATGCCCGCTTATGTACGCGATCCGGCGTCCGTCGAGTGAATAGACAGGCTGCGTGTTGCCCGCATCCGTCGTGTGCGTGAGCTGCGCAGGGCTGCTGCCATCCGCGTGTGCGACGAAGATCTGGTAGGCCGCGGCGCCGGGCACAAGCGCCGAGTAGACGATGGATTTTCCGTCGGGAGCCCAGCTCGGGCTGGTGGCGGTGATTGGCTCCCGCGTCAGCCGCGTGGCCGGCGCGCCAGGCCTGAGGTCTCGGCGGTAGATCTCCGAACGCCCACCCTCGTCACCCGTGAAGACGAGCTGCCGGCCGTCCGGCGAAAGGCTCGGAAAGTTGTGGTTCGTGGGTCCGGTCGTCAGCCGGCGGACCAGGGCGCCATCGAGCGTGAACTGGGAGATCTGCAGCGACCCCGCCCCGTCGGTCACGGCGACGAAGCCTGACGGGACAGGTGGCGGTGCGGCGGCGATCGCCGCCCCCGGCACGGCCGCCGCAACCGTGACCCCGAGCGCCGCCGAAACGACACGTACAAGCGTTAGTTTTGCTGTTATGTTGCACCTCGACCGCGGCTTGATCTCACGAGAGGAGCCGGCGTGGCAATGGTGATGTCTTGATGATCGCGCAGCGGACCGCCGATGTGGTGACCGTCGAAGTCGTGCGCAACGAGCTGAACGCGGCGGCCGCCGAGATGGGCACCAACCTGGCGCGGAGTGCCTACACGCCGATCATCTACGAGATGAAGGACTACAGCGTCGCCATCTTCAACCGACGCTTCGAGCTCCTCGGGCAGGCACCTGGACTGCCGATCTTTCTCGGCGCGCTGGAGGACGCGGTCCGGGTTACCGTCGAGCGTTACGGCGAGAGCCATATCCGGCCCGGCGATGTGTACCTGATCAACGACTCGTACCTCGCGGGCAGCCACCTCAACGATGTCTCCGTATTCACGCCGATCTACTTCGAGCGCGAGCTGGTGGGGTACGCCGCCAGCAAGACGCACTGGATGGACATCGGCGCCATGGAGCCGAGCCAGACCATGGCAGGGACGGAGATCTGGCAGGAGGGTTATCGCATCGGGCCGACGTGCATCGTCCGCCAGGGCCGGCTGAACCGTGAGCTAATGCTGCTGCTCGAGCAGAACAGCCGCCTTCCGAAGAGCATCCACGGCGACTTCCAGGCGCAGGTGGCGGCGTGCCGGACCGGCGAGCAGCGGCTGATCGAGATCTATTCGCGCGTCGGCAAGGCCGTCGTCGACGACGCCGTCGGGCAGATCTTCGCCCAGTGCGAGGCGCAAGACCGCGAGGCGGTGGCGGCCCTTCCCGATGGCACCTGGGAGGCTGAAGGGTACCTGGACGACGATGGCCACGACACGAGGCCCGTTCCCGTGCGACTGACGGTCAGGATTGACGGCAGCGACCTCTACCTCGACTTGACCGGGTCGGCGCCGCAAACCTCTGGCTGCTTGAACTGCGGCTTCGCGCAGACGATCTCCGCGGCGCGTCTCGCGTTCAAGTTCCTGGTCAACCCGGACATGCCCGCGTCAGGAGGCACCTTTCGGTGCCTTCACGTGACGGCGCCCCGCCGCTCGATGTTTGCAGCCGAGGAGCCGGCCGCGTGCCAGTACTACGGACCGCACCTCAACCTGATGATCGACCTCTTCATCAAGGTGATGTCCCCGCTGCTGCCGGAAAAGGTCACCGGGTCCCAGTGTGCGGACGCCATGAACGTCATTCTCGATGGTCTCCACTCTGAGTCCGGCCGCTGGATGATGGGCGAGTCGCTGGCGGTCGGGTGGGGCGCTGGTCGCCGGCTCGACGGTTCGAGCGCGCTCGTCGACTACGCGGGCGGCGACTTGAAGAACTTCCCGGTCGAGATCATTGAGGCACGCTACCCCGTGCGAGTTCACGGCTATGGCCTCGTGCCTGACTCTGGCGGAGCGGGCCGCCGGCGCGGCGGGCTCGCCATCTTTCGTGAGTACGAGTTCTTCGACGACACGACGCACGTTTCGCTCTGGTTCGAGCGAAGCGTGACCCCACCGTGGGGCGTCTTCGGCGGAATTGCGGGCCAGACCCCGTCGATCGAACTTGTGCGCCCCGGCCGGCCGTCGATGCATGCGCTCAAGTGCAGCCACGTCTCGGCGGCAGCGGGAAGCCGGCTGCGTGCGGTGACCGGTGGAGGCGGCGGCTACGGATCGCCGCGCGAGCGCGAACGTGAGCTGGTCGAGGCTGACCTCGCGGATGGGTACGTGTCTACGCGGGCGGCGGCCGAGGTCTACGGATATGCGAGTTAGCGGGAGGCGTGCGCATGACTGAGGCAACGGCGGAGAGCCGAGTCGACGACCTTCGTTATAACGAGCTCGTGGAGCGCGCGCTGGTTCGGATCCGTCCGATCGGCATGGAGCCCTACCTCGACCTCGGCTCGGAAACACGGTCGGGGACCCGGCTCAACCGCGAGTACATGGCTGCGATCTCGTTCGAGATGCGGCTCTTCGGGAGCCGGCCGGCTTCCACGACCGCCAATCTCTTTGGGCGCGAGCTGCGGGCCCCGATCGTTGCGTCCGCCCTCTGCGAGTCGCGCATCCTCAAGCGCCTCGCCCCGTGGGACACGCCGTACCTGGAGCAGATTGCCAAGGGGCTGGCCGACGCAGGCAGCATGATGTCGACGGGCGACGTCTCGTTCGAGGAGCTTGCCCGCATCGTCGACCAGGGTGCGCCGGTCATCCACATCGTGAAGCCCTACTCGGACAAGGACAAGGTCCAGCGCCATCTCGAGAAGGCCCAGTCGCTCGGATGCGTCGCAGTCGGCATGGACATCGACGCCATGTACCTGGAGAAGGCGTGGGACGAGGTGCCCGGCCCTTCCTACCTCGGCTACCAGAGCACCGACGACATCGCGGGCTACATCCGCGCGACCAGGCTCCCCTTCGTCGTCAAGGGGGTGCTCAGCGTGCAGGACGCGATCGCGGCGCGCGACGTCGGCGCGGCCGCGATCATGGTCAGCAACCACGGCGGGGAGACGATCGACTACACCGCCCCGGTGCTCGAGCTCCTGCCCCCGATCCGCGAGGCTGTCCCCGAGATGACGGTCCTCATCGACTCCGGCTTTCGCCGCGGCGCGGACGTCTTCAAGGCGCTGGCGCTCGGGGCGCATGGCGTCGGGATGGGCACGCAGCTCGTCGTCGCGTGCGCGGCGGCGGGCCGCGACGGCGTGCGCCGGATGATGTCAATCCTCCAGGAGGAGCTCGAGCGGGTCATGTGCCTGACGGGATCGCCGACGGTGCGCGAAATCGATCCATCCGTGCTCCATCTCCCGCGCTGACCACTTGACGTACGACGATCTGATCCAGGCCGGGACCGCAGCTCTCGAGCGCGTGGGCGCGACGCGCCATCTCAACACCGCGTCCGAAACCGGCTCCCAGGCAAGGCTCAACCGCGCCTACATCGACAGCCTCACGTTTGAGACCCGCCTGATCGGCACCGACCCTGCATCCACGGAGGTCGAGCTGTTCGGTGTGCGGCTGAGCATGCCGGTCATCGCCTCGTCGCTCTCGCAGTCGCTAGTGCTCGACCACCTCGCGCCCTGGGACCAGCCGTACCTCGAACAGATCGCCGGCGGCCTGGCCGACGCGGGGACCGCGATGACGACCGGCATGGTCACGGAGGAAGAGCTGGCGCGGATCGTCGAGATGGGGGCGCCAGTGATTCACATCGTGAAGCCGTACCAGGACGAGGACCGCATAGTGCGCGAGCTCGCCGGGGCCGAGCGGCTCGGCTGCATCGCGGTCGGTATGGACGTCGAGGCCGTCTACCAGCTTCACGCGCCCGGCGAGCGCTCGGGCAAGGAGTACCTCGAGCACAAGACTTCGAGCCAGCTCAAGCACTACATCAACGCGACCCGACTTCCCTTCGTCATCAAGGGCGTGCTGAGTCCCGTCGACGCGGAGTTCGCCACCAGGTATGGAGCAAGGGGCGTGATGGTGAGCCAGCACGGCGGCGAGTCGATCGATTACGCGGTCCCGGTGCTGAAGGTGCTGCCGGAGGTCAGGACAGCGGTGGGCGGCGCGGCGACCGTGCTCGTCGACACCGGCTTCAAGCGCGGCACGGACGTTGTCAAGGCGCTCGCGCTCGGCGCGGACGCGGTCGGCGTGGCCACGCTGCTGCTCATCGCCTGTGCCGCGAAGGGACGCGCGGGCGTGCGCGAGATGATGGAGCTCCTGCGCGAGGAGATCGCCCGCAACCTATCGCTGATGGGTTGCGCGAGCCCGAAGCAGACGATCCACGCGCGGCTGCACCAGCTGTCGCCCGCCTCGTCCGCATAGAAAAAAGGGGGGATTTGCGATGCCGGTTGTTAGGTTGAGCGACGTGCCGGAGCTGGCGGAGATAGGTCCGGACATCGACACGCTCGTGATGAAGAAGGCGGTCGGGTCGCCGTCTCGCGATCCGAACTTCAAGATGTCGGTGGCCACCGACTCGTTGAGCGTGACCTACATCACGATCTTCGGCCGCCTCAGGCGCATTACCTGCGAGGAATCCGACCGCGTGATGTTCATCGTGGGTGGTCAGGCCATAGTGAAAGTGGGCGACGACTCGCCCGCGCACGTGGGTCCCGGCGACTTTGTTTTGATTCCCAGGGGTACGCCTTACGAGTTCAAGGGCAACCTGACCTACATCGTCATCAACAGCCCCGCCTACCGCGAAGGCTCCGACCAGCGGGACGACTCCTACGACGGCCCACCCGTGCGCGCGAAAGCCTGACGGAGGCTTACTGCACCCTGGCGTCGAGAACGCGATAGCCGACGTCCACCACCAGGTTGGCCACCGCGACCGACACCGCCGCAACCAGGACCGTGCCCGCGATCACTGGCAGATCGACCGTGGTGAGGGCATGGATGGCGAGATTGCCGAGGCCATTCAGGCCGAAAACGATCTCGACGACGACGGCCCCGCTGATGAGGATGCCGATGTCCATCCCCAGCATCGTCATGACCGGCGACAGCGCCGGGCGCACGACGTGCCGCCACACCACGTCCCGCCGGGGGAGGCCCTTGGCTCGCGCCAGCAGCACCCAGCTTTCGTTGGCGACCTCCAGCATGCTGGACCGCAGGATGCGTGAGTACGCGGCCGCGTAGGTCAACGCGAGCGTGCACCACGGCAGCACCAGGTGCCACGCCCAGCTCAGCGGGTCCTGGGTGAACGCTACGTAAGTCGGCGCCGGAAAGATTGGGATCTGGAAGTAGAAGAAGTAGAGCAGTGCGATGCCGAGCAGAAACTGCGGCATGGAGACGCCGATCAAGGCGAAGATCATGGCGGTGCGGTCGCGCACCGAGCGAGGACGGAGCGCGGAGATGATGCCGACCGCAAGACCCACGAGCAGCCAGAGCACAACGCCGCCGATCGCGAGCGAGATCGTGACCGGAAGTCTGTCGAGGATCGTGTCGAGAACGGGCTGCTGGTTCTTGAAGGAGTAGCCGAGGTTCGGCGGCCAGTTCAGGATCCCTGACGCATGCCCGGTCCCGATGAGGTCGGGACCGTGAAAGAAGTACAGGTACTGCACCCAGAGCGGCTGGTCGAGCGCCATCCTGTGGCGGACCTCTGCGATCGTCTGGGGTGAGGCTCCCCTCGGAAGCGCCTGCACGGCCGGGTCGCCCGGGATGACGAAGAACAGCGTGTAGGTGAGCGCGGTGATGATCACGATGAGGGCCGCGAGCCACACCAGTCTGCGGACGACGATCCCGATCACAGCGTCGCCTGCCCCGTGCGTGGGTCGAGGGCGTCGCGCAGAGCGTCGCCGACGAGGTTGAAAGCGATGGTGGTCGTCAGGAGCGCGAATCCGGGCACGGCGATCATCCACGGCGCGGTCGCGTAGTACGCCTGGCCGTCCGCAAGCATCTGGCCCCACGTCGCCGTCGGCGGCGGCAGGCCAAGGCCGAGGTACGAAAGAGAGGCCTCGAGAAGGATGTTGACGGGGATGATCAGCGTGCCGTAGACGATGAGCGGGCCGATCAGGTTGGGCAGCACGTGCTCCCACATGATCCGGAGGTCGCTCGCTCCGAGGGCGCGCGCCGCCTGCACGTACTCCTGCTCGCGGATGACCAGCGCCTGGCCGCGAACGATCCTCGAGATGTAGGGCCAGGTCGCAAAAGCGACAACCACGATGATGATCCACAGGCTCGCGCCGAAGACCGCGCGGATCGCGAGCGCGAGCATCAGGATCGGAAAGGCAAGAACGATGTCCACGGTGCGCGACAGCAAGCCGTCGATCGCGCCGCGAAGAAAGCCCGAGACGACGCCCACGGTGCACCCCAGCACCAGCGCCACCGCCGTCGACGCGACCCCCACCAGCAGCGAGATCTGGGCGCCATACACCGTGCGGACGAGCAGGTCGCGGCCAAACTGGTCGGCGCCGACGAAGAAGTGGAGCCCCCAGTTCGGTCCCTTGGGCAGCCCAAACTCGGTCGTCATGTCGTACTGGTGGCTCAAGTCGTCAGGCGGATGACCGGCGAGCAGAGCGACCGCCGGCGCTCCGACCGCGGCGACGATGATCGCCGCTATGTAGACCAGGCTGAAACGCGCGACCCGGTCGCGCCAGAAGCGACGAAACACCATTCGCAGCTGCGACGGCGCGATCGCGAGAGGAACGCTTGCGCTTTCCGCGGCGGCGACCGCCACCGAGCTCACGCGGGCCAGCCCTCCGCAGGCACCTCCGCGGCCGCGTGCTTGAGGGTAGGCCCGACCCCAGACTCGAGCACGGCAAGCACGGTCGGGTCGATTGCCCCCGGGAGGAGCCTGCTTTCAAGGTTCTGCTCGCTCGCCCAGCGGATGAGCGCCTCCTCGACGCCGGCCACGGCGACACCGAGCTTCGCCGCGACTCGCTCGGCGCCCGGGCCGGTGAGCGGGATGGCCGCGTGCGGCCGCGCCGTGCCGTAGTCGAGCCAGAGCCTCGGCACCATCGCGGCCAGGTCGTGCACGGGCATCGCGGCGTCATCGATGCGGAGGTCCGCGATGACATCGACGTCTGTCGAGTGGCGGGGCTCGGCGCGCCAGACCTTCACCGCCGCCGACTGGCGGCCGCGACGGTCCCCGCCGGCCTCATCGCCGGCGAGCAGGGCCTGGACCAGCCGGTAGGCGAACGGCCGGCCCTCGAGCTCTTCGTATCTGGCGGCCATCGCCTCCACGGTCCGGGCGCCGGAGAGCAGGTTGCCCTGCACCGCGTACCCCTTGCCGCACATTCCTCCCGCCCAAGGCATGCAGCGCGACCCCGTGTAGGAGGCGACGTTGTTGTTGCGATCGACGATGCCAAGCTGGCGATGCGGCGCGTCGTCGTCGCCATGCGTCAGCTTCTGGACGGTACTGGCCGCGGAGTGGCCGGCCTCGAGAAGCGCGAGCCCTTCCCAGCCATAGCGCAGGTCATGCCACGCCTGAGTCGCCAGTGCCCCGAAGCCCGCCCGACCCCAGGGCACGTGAGCGCCGACGCACATCGCCTTCGACGCCACCGCGACCCCGCGCGCGCCGGTCGCGGGGTCGACGGCGACGATCGAGTAGGTCACGCCGGCACCGCGCTCACTTGCTTCCTGAGGTGAGCGAGCACGAGGGGGTCGATCTTTCCCGGCACGTCGCGCTCCTCGAAGTTCTCGGTGCCGATCCAGCGGGCGAGCGCGTCGCGAAATCCCTTCTCGGGCTCGTAGCCGAGCGTTGCCAGCGCGGCTCCGATCTCTTCTGTCAGGCCCTGGTCGATATCGATCAAGGTCGCGGGGTCGGGGCGCACGAAATACAGGTGATGAAGATCGACTAGGCGCCTCAGCTCCGCGATCGGTGACGCGTGGTCGTCGACCCGCAGGTCGACCGCCACGTCCAGCCCGCCCCCGTACGCGGCGCCCTCGCGCCACACCCGCACCGCTGAGGACTGGCGCCCACGCCGGTCGCCGCCGGCGGCGTCCCCGGCCTCGAGCGCGCTCAGGAGCCGGCGAACGAACGGCTGACCGCGGCTCGCCCGATAGGCGCCGAGCATCTCTCTCGGGACCTGCTCGCCGGCAAGGATGTTGCCCTGCACGGCCACATCGCCGTCGACGATGCCTCCTGCCCAGGGCAAGCAGTCGGCGCCTGTGTGGTTGGCGGCAGTGCCCTTGGCGTCCACGACCCCGAGCTGGCGCTGCGACGCTAGCTTGTCCGGCCGGGTGAGGGCCTCGACCACGCGCCGAGCCGGTTGGCCGGAGCGGAGCAGCGCGACCCCGTCCGGCCCGTAGGAAAGATTGGCGAGCGCCTGGGTGGCGACTGCCCCAGCGTGGGCGGCGCCCCACGGCACAGCGTGCCCTACGGCCAGGCACTTGGAGGCCACCGCCACTCCCCAGGACTTCGATTCAGGTTCGAAAGCGACTATCGAAAACGTCATTTCGCGATCCAGACGTTGGTGATGTCGGTGTTGTGGTGCCACGGCGAGTACGTCCAGTTCTGCAGCCGCTTCGACCACACGAACGGCTCATTGGCCTCGAGCCACGGTGCCCAGGGAGCGTCCTGCATGATCCGCTTGTCGAGCGCCGCCCACATCTGCGCACGCTTGGTGTTGTCCAGCTCGGAAAGCGCGGCGTCGATCTGGGCATCGACCTCGGGGTTCGAGTACTCGGCCATGTTGTTGTTGGCCGCGGGCAGGATCGACTTGCTGTAGAAGAGCGGGAGGAACCACGACCGCGCCCCGTCGCCCGGATAGTCAGGGCACCACTCGGCGTCGCCGATCTGGTGCTCGACCCGCTTGGCCGGGAAGAGCAGCGAATCGTAGTAGATCGAGAACCCCTGGAACGTCTTGATGTTGAGCTTGATCCCCACTCGGGCCAGCGACGCCTGGACCGCGGTGGTGAACGCCGGGCCGTAGCCGGTGCTCGAGCCAACGTAGTTCAGCGTCAGCCCGTTCGGAAAGCCGGCTTCGGTCAGAAGCTGCTTCGCCTTGGCGACGTCGCCCTGGTTGTTCGCGGACGGGTAGAGGTCGTACTTCTCATAACCGAACTGGGTGGACGGCAGGATCTGAGACGTGATCTGTCCAGACAGTGGTCCACCTCGAGTCCGCCGCAGCGACTCCTTGTCGAGGGCGTAGTTGATCGCCTGCCGTACCTTGACGTTGCTGATGGCGCCTGCTTTCGGATTGACGTTGAGCGGCATGTACTCGACGCAGCCATTCGGCTTGGTCGTGAAGTTGTTCTTGAGGTTCGGGTCCGTCGAAAGCTGCGTGAGCGAAGCCACTGGTGGGTCGAGGTTCAGTGTCATATCAGCGTCGCCGCGCTGGATGGCCTGGGTCGCCGCCTCCGCGGTCGCGCCTTCTGTGACCTCGATCCGGTCAACCCATGCTTTGCGCAGTGGGTCGGTGGCCTGGTCCCAATTTGGGTTGCGCACGAATGTGATCGACTTCCCCGGCTGGAAGCTGTCGAGCATGTAGGGCCCGAGGGCCACGATGTGCTGCGAGTAAGCCGACCCGACCGCGTACTTCGACGCCTCCTCCTGCGGAACCGGGGCGAAAAAGCTCATCGAAAGGATGGAAAGGAAGTCGGCGGCCGGCTTGACCAGCGCAATCTCGAGGGTCTGGTCGTCGACCGCGCGGATGCCGGAGATGCTCGTTGCCTTGCCGGCGCCGAAGTCCTCGGCGCCTTTGATGAAGTTCCCGTAAGGCTGGCCGCTCGACGGAGTCTTCGAGTCATACATGCGGCCTAGCGCGTACACGAAGTCCTGCGCCTTCAGCTCGCGGTTCACCGGCGGCGCCCACTTGACGCCCTTGCGCAGCGTGAAGGTGTAGGTCGTGCCGTCGCTCGAGACCTTCGGCGGTCCGGCTGCGAGATCGGGAGCGGGCCGGCCCGCCTTGTCGGTGTCGCTCGACGATTGATACGCGTAGAGGGTCCGGGCATAGGCGCGCGCGAGCGCCCAGGAAACGGGCGAGTACGCATCGGCGGTGTCGAGGTAGTCGACGTCGTCGCCGTTCATGATGTGAAGGGTCCCGCCCTTGACCGCGTTGGATGGGGTGCTGACCGAGCCGCTCTGGCACGCCGCCGGAAACAGCAGCGCAACAGTCAGCGCGATTCCCGCCGCGAAACGTTTGCTCACGTGTGCTCTCCTCCTGTTCGTGCTTGCTTACGCAACCTTGACGACCTCCGCGAAATGACACGCCGCCTCATGCCCGATGCCGCGGTCGATCAGCGCCGGACGCTCCGCGATGCAGCGCGAACGCTCGGCCTCGCCGAGCTCGTGGTTGAACTTTGGGCAGCGCGCGCGGAACCGGCACCCGACGACCGGAGCCACCGGCGTCGATACCTCGCCGCTGAGGATGATCCGCCGGCGCGCCCGCTCCGAGACGGGATCGGGATTCGGCACAGCTGACAGCAATGCCTGCGTGTAGGGATGAGCGGGGCGTGAGAAAAGCGCGGCCGTCGGCGCGGTCTCGACGATCGCCCCGAGGTACATCACCGCCACCCGGTCGGCGATCAGGCGGATCACCGAAAGGTCGTGGGCGATGAACAGGTACGAGAGGTGAAGCCGGTGCCTCAGCTCCTGCAACAGGTTGATGACCCCAGCGCGGACCGAGACATCAAGCGCCGAAACCGGCTCGTCGAGGATCAAGACCTTCGGGCTCAGGCAGAGCGCTCGCGCGATGCCGATGCGCTGGCGCTGGCCCCCGGAGAACTCGTGTGGATAACGGTTTGCGTGGACGGGGTCGAGGTCGACAAGGTCCAGGAGCTCGGCCACACGCCGAGACTGGGCTTCCTTCGCGACCCCGCTGATGCGGAGCGGCTCGCTGAGGATCGTCCGCACCGACATGCGAGGGTCGAGTGACCCGTACGGATCCTGGAACACGATCTGGATGTCGCGGCGAAGGCGGCGCAACCGTGAAGGCGAGAGCCGCGTGAGCTCCTGGCCTTCGAACTGGATCGAGCCGCTCGTCGGCCGAAGCAACTGAAGGATCATGCGCCCGGTCGTGGACTTTCCAGACCCGGATTCGCCGACGAGGCCCAGCGTCTCGTTGCGGCGGAGCTCGAAGCTCACATCGTCGACGGCCGCCGTCTCCCCAATGCGGCGGCGAACCACGCCGCCACTGCGGATCGGGAAATGCCTGGTGAGTCGCTTCACCGAGATGACGACATCTCCGGGCGCAGACTGACCGGCACCGTCCTCGGTGGCGCCACGCGCGAAGACGGAGCCGTCGACCCGGTCTCGGAAGTGGCACGCCGATTCATGGTCACGCCGGTCGACCATCACAAGCGCCGGCTCTGACTCCTCACAGACGTCTTCGCGCATCGGGCAGCGTGGGTGAAAGGGACACCCCCGCGGAACGTTGATCGCGGACGGCGGCCGGCCGTGGATCGGTGTCAGCCGCGAAGCGGCGGCCGTGTCGATGCGAGGCACAGACCCGAGCAGGCCCACCGTGTACGGCATGCGGGGCCTGTAGAAGATGTCGTCCACTGCGCCGACCTCTACACCCCGGCCCGCGTACATGACGAGCACGCGATCGGCGATGCCCGCGACCACTCCGAGGTCGTGCGTGATGAGGATCATCGCCGCGCCCGTCTCCACATGCGCGCGCTTCAGGACCTCGAGCACCTGCGCCTGCACGGTGACATCGAGGGCGGTGGTCGGCTCGTCGGCGATGATCAGGTCGGGGCGGTTGGCCATGGCGATCGCGATGACCACGCGCTGGCGCATCCCGCCGGAGAGCTCGTGAGGGTACTGATCGAGTCGCCGCCGAGCGCTGGAGATCCCGACTGCGTCGAGAAGCTCGACCGACCTCCGCTCTACGTCACTCGCGCTTAGTGACCTTGTATGAGCCCGCAACGCCTCTTCGAGCTGAAGATCGATCCGGTATACCGGGTTCAAGGAGGTCATCGTGTCCTGGAAGACCATCGCAATCGAGCGGCCGCGGACGTGGCGAAGTTCGGAGTCGTCCAGGCCCAGGAGTTCCCGGCCTCGAAACCGTGCGGAGCCTGAGACAAGCGCCTTCCTCGGCAGCAGGCCCAGGATGGCCAGAGAGGTGACCGACTTGCCAGAGCCCGATTCGCCGACGATCGCAAGCACCTCTCCCGGCGCCACAGTGAAGTCGACGCCGCGCACCGCATGCACGACGCCGTCCTCCGTCGGCAGGCGGACATCGAGTCCCGCCACCTCGAGGACTGGGCGGGACTCGACGTTTCCCCCATGAGATCGGAGCGTCGTGTCCGTCTCGTTGCCAGAGCGGTTGATGCGACGAATGGTCACGAACGAACGACCGCTTGTCAATCAGCGCATGGCGACGTTACCGCCGTGGAGCATTCCTGAAAAACCGTGAGAGCTGCTTAGACCGAGGTTCGGCGGTACCAGACGCTCGGGTTGCTGAGCTCCCTGAGCCTGGGCATTGCTTCCGGCCCGTCCCAAACCCGATTCAGGACGTGGATCCCGTACTGGTCGAAGACGGCGCGGCAGAACGCCTCGCCGCGCTGGTACTGCTGAAGCTTGAGGTCGAGGCCGGTCAGCTTCCAGATCAGCACCTCGAGCGCGCTCCGGCCTGAGCTTCGCTCGCGGTAGGCCGCCTCGAGGCGGTCGAAGCCGGGCAGCAGCTTGCGACCGAGCTGGTTCATGACCAGGTTGCTGTAGCCCTCGACCACCGACATCGTGCTCTGCACGCGCCGCATCACTCGCCACTGCGCGGGAAGGACCCCGACGAATGCGGCGTAGCGAGCGACCGCGGGTCCTTTCGTCGTCACCGACTCGATCAGGACCTGCATCGACTCTTCCATGTATCGACGAAGCCAGGGATGCGCGGCGAACTGCCACGCGTGCGTCATCTCATGGAGGATCAGCCAGCGACGCAGGTCTTCTTCGGGGAGGTGCGCGTGGCGCTGCCATTCGACCACGTTCGTCTCGACCAGGTACAGACCCTCGCCGCCCATCGGCTCGGTGGCCATCAGCTGCGGGTCGTACTGACCCAGGACCCGCCGGCCGAGGAACGCGAGCATCGCGCCGACGTACCGGTCGACGCCGGCTTTGCCGACCTCGACGATGAGCGAGTTCGGCATGCGGCCGGCCTCGAGCACCGGATCGACCGCGCGGCGGAGGATGGAGAGGTTCAGGTCGATCCAGCCCTCGCGGTCGAGAGCTTCGAACTGCGGGATCGAGGCGCCTTTCGGCAGTCCGCCGACGAAGGTGAGAAGAGGATTCTCGAGCTGGTTGGCGAGCTTTCGATAGCCGAATGCCGCGGCCGAAAGCTGCGCCGGATCCATGGTCGGGTTTTCGAGGCGTGCGCGCGCCGTGCGGCGCACCTGTTCCCAATCGAGCAGGAGCGTGGTTCCGCCGCGCGGACGGACGGCCTCGGCCACCGCAGCCGTCGCCAGTCCCAGCAGCACTCCGTACAGGGCGGAACGCCCTACCGACCGCCTCATCCTCCTAAGTAGGGTACGAGGCCGAAGGAGTCAAACTTGCGCCTGGTAGATCCGCCAAGATCGCGCACCGCGGAATGGCGCGAAATCACAACGGACGCCCGGCGCAGCCGACCAGGCTGGTCCTGGAACTAAGCCAGAACTAGTAGATGTACGGCCAGTGCCGGTTTCGCTTGAAGACGACCTTGCAGCCGTCGCAACGAAACACGATCTGAACGTGCCGCCGGCCGATCGCCTGGGCATCGCGGCCGCAGACGGGGCAGGAGGCCGTTTCCTCCATGTACATCGCCGGGATCGGGTCGACCTTGATCTCTAGACGCCTTCTCTTCTTTGACATTTGCCTCTTTGTTGCTTCTCCCTCAAACCACGTGGTTGCTCAGACGTCGAGCTGCGTCACGTCCAGGTTCTTCAGGTCCTCCGGGGGTTCTACTCCCGCGTTGTGAAGCCGCTTCAGCAGCGCGAGGATGTAGCGAACGCCAGCGAGATTGACGCGGTGCTCTCGGGTCAGCATCTGGATGGCCTGGAGCTTCATCACGTCCCGGCGCGAGTAGCGCCTTCGATTTGTAACGGTTCGCTTGGGCGAAATCATGCTCAAGTGCTCGTACATCATCAGAGTGCGTGGATGCACTTCGAGGATTTCGGAAGCCACGCTGAGCGTGAAGATCGGCTTGTCGAGATCGATCGACGAGTCGTGGTTGCTCCCGACGGTTGCCGCGACGAGATCTCGTGACTTGATATTCATACTTTTGGGGGGCGGGCGGAATGTGTGCTTTAAGCGATTGCGGGCCTAACTTTGGGTGACAGGATCGGTTGCAGGTTCGGTGCAATTGTGGAAGGCCCAAATGGGACAGGCAAACTATTTTTGTTAAGGAGTGCAGTCATATCGCCTAACGCATCCCCGCCAGGCGAGAAATCGTGGCCTACCGTCTCCCATCCGGCCAGCGCTGGCGCGGCGGGCCACCTTCCCCGGCAAGCGGGGAAGGAAAATAGGGCCGTGAGCGAGCTTCCGGCCCTGGAGCAGGTGCTGCTCAGCACGACCGGGCGCATCGCCACGGTCACCCTGAACCGGCCTGATCAGCGCAACCCCCTCTCGGCGACCATGCTGCGAGACCTGGCCACCGCGTTCAGGTGGTGCAAGGAGGAAGCCGAGGTCCGCGTCGTGGTGCTGACCGGCGGCGGCCGCGTCTTCTGCGCCGGGGCCGACCTCACGAGCTTCGACGGCGAGATGAGCGGCCTCGACAAGTTCCGCAGCCGCGACCTCTTCGTCGACCTCTTCGTCCTGATGGCCGAGCTCGGCAAACCGATCGTCGGTCGCATCAACGGCCACGCCCTCGCGGGTGGATTTGGCCTTGCCTGCTCGTGCGACCTGCTCGTCGCCGTTGACACCGCGACCTTCGGCACGCCCGAGATCAACGTCGGGATCTGGCCGATGATGATCCAGGCCATCCTGTCCCGGAACATCCCGCGCAAGATCCTGCTCGAGATGGAGATGCTCGGCGACCGCTGGACGGCCACCCAGCTGCAGTCGCTCGGGGTCGTCAACCGCGTCGTCGCGCGCGAGCTGCTGGACCCCACGGTGAACGAGATCGCGGAAGCCCTGGCCAAGAAGTCTCCCGTCGCGATGCGACTCGGCCGGGATTCGCTGTACAGGCAGCAGGACATGGACTTCCGCGCGGCCCTGCACTACCTGCACGGCCAGTTCCTCGTCGTCTCGCAGACCGAAGATTCACGCGAAGGCATCAAGGCCTTCTTCGAGAAGCGCGAGCCGGACTTCAAGGGAACGTAGTGACCGACTCTCGATCTCGCGAGCTCCGCGAGAAGGCGCTGAAGGGTGGGACCCGCTACCTGCCCAAGCTCCGCGAACAGCACAAGCTGACCGCCCGCGAGCGGCTCGACCTTCTGCTGGACAAGGACTCCTTCGTCGAGGACGGGCTCTTCGCCAATGCTCTGGCCGAAGAGCTGCCCGCCGATGGCGTCGTGACCGGCCTCGGCACCATCGAAGGTCGCCAGGTCGCGGTCATGGCCAACGACCCGACGGTGAAGGCGGGAAGCTGGGGCGCGCGGACCGTGGAGAAGATCGTTCGGATCCAGGAGACCGCTCAGCGGATCAGGGTTCCGCTCTTCTACCTGGTCGACTCCGCCGGCGCGCGGATCACCGACCAGATCGACATGTTCCCGGGCCGCCGTCACGCCGGGCGCATCTTCTTCAACGAGGTCCAGCTGTCGGGCGTGGTGCCTCAGATCTGCCTGCTGTTCGGGCCGTCGGCCGCCGGCGGGGCTTACATCCCCGCGTTCTGCGATGTCGTCGTGATGGTGGAGGGCAACGCGTCGATGTACCTCGGCTCCCCGCGCATGGTCGAGGTCGTGGTCGGCGAGAAGGTCACCCTCGAGGAGCTGGGCGGCGCGCGCATGCACTGCACCGAGAGCGGATGCGGGGATGCGCTGGTCGCCGACGACAGGGAGGCGATCGAGTTCGCCAAAGCCTACTTCCGCTACATGCCGCAGCACTCCGCCGAAAAGCCTGCGCCTTGCGAAAGCAAGCCGGCCCGCGTCGGCCCCAAGCCGATCGCCGAGCTCGTGCCCGACGAGCCGAACCGCGGCTACGACATGCGCAAGGTGATCGAAGCCATCATCGACGAGGGCAGCTGGCTCGAGATCAAGAAGCTGTTCGCGAAGGAGCTGCTGACCGGCTTCGCCCGGCTCGACGGCCAGGCGGTCGGAGTGCTGGCCAACCAGCCGATGCAGAAAGGCGGCGTGCTGTTCAACGACTCGGCCGACAAGGCGGCGCGCTTCATCTGGCTGTGCGACGCCTTCGAGATCCCGTTGCTCTTCCTCGCCGACGTGCCCGGATTCATGATCGGGACCGACGTCGAGAAGCGCGGCATCATCCGCCACGGCGCGAAGATGATCAGCGCCGTCTCCGAGGCCACCGTGCCGAAGATCTCCGTCATCGTGCGCAAGGCGTACGGCGCGGGCCTCTACGCGATGGCCGGCCCCGCCTTCGACTCCGACGCCGTGATCGCTCTGCCCTCGGCGCAGATCGCGGTCATGGGCCCGGAACCCGCGATCAACGCCGTCTTCTACAACAGACTGGCCGGGTTGCCTGAGGACCAGCGCGCGGCCAAGCGCAAAGAGCTCGAGGACGAGTACCGCGACGACGTCGACCTCTACAAGCTGGCCGCCAACCTGATCGTCGACGACGTGGTGGAGCCGAACCAGCTGCGCGAGACGTTGATCACACGGTTTCGCGCCTACGCGACGCGCACGTCAGCGCGGGTCGACCGCAAGCACGGCGTCTTTCCCGTTTAGTTGGCCTCCTGGGCTGAATTCGCGGCCGCGGAACCCGAGTTCGCGAGCCGGGTCCGCAAGCTCATGCGCTCGCGCAAGCACCTGACGATGGCGACATTGCGACGCGACGGTTCGCCGAGGATCAGCGGCACCGAGGTCCAGTTCACCGGCGAGCACATGCAGATCGGCTCGATGCCGCGTGCGGTCAAGGCGATGGACCTGCGGCGGGATGCACGGGTCGCCATCCACGGGCCGACGCACGATCCGACCCAGGGCGGAAGGTGGCGAGGCGAGGCAAAAATCGCGGGCCGAGCGGTCGAGATTCCAACTGACGGGGACGGTCACGCCTTTCGGATCGACATCGAAGAGGCCGTCATCACGCGGTTGAACGAAGTCGGCAACAGGCTCGTGATCGAGTCGTGGAATCCAGGACTGGGATACCGGGTCGCCGAACGCGAGTAGCGCCGAGCCTGTATTGTGGGTCGGCGTCCGTTCATTTCACGAGGAGGCTGCAGTGGAGTTCTTCAACCTCAAGACGAAGCAGAAAGTCGAGATCCCGGACAACCAATTGAAGAAGCGGCGCAGCGTCCGCACGACAAGCGGTGGCAAGCGGCAGGAGCGATACGCGGTGATCGCCGAGGTCCATGGGGACGGCAAGCCGCTTCAGCTGTTCAAGTTTGTGAACAAGGAGACGTTCGACCGCCTGGACGTGCCGGAGGTCAGCTAGCCTCCCGGGCCGCCTCCAGAGGCTCGAGGCTCAGCATCTCGCCCGAGTAAGCCGCGAAGTAGACGCGGACCTGGCGGCTGTCCCGTGAGAGATGGTCGGCGACCCTGGAGTCGATGTCGAACTCCTTGTCGCCAACTATCACCTTGTATCTGTACTGACCCGGATATGCAAACGAGCTCGGAATTGGCCGGGTCAGCGCGTTCGTCCTGACGTTTTCTCTCCTCAGCGTCGGCCGGCCGACCACTGACCGCACTCGACCCAGGACCAGGTCGCCTAGAACCACGACGACACCGAACGCTCCTACAAGCGTCATCAGGGCGCACAAAACGAAGAACAGCGTCACCACGAAACCGCCGAAAAAGCCCAGGTCCTGGAAGGCGCCGATCAGGTTGGGTCCAAGCGCGATCGAGATGACGAGGCCGATGCCGGTGAGGAAGAGCAAGGCAGCCTCGCCGCGGACGAGCTTGAGGCGCTGACGGGCGGTCATTCGTCCCGCCCGGTTGGCGGCGAGGTCCGTCATCCGCCCAACATCTCGGCGATATCCTGCCGCTTGATCTCAAGCGCCAGCGAGCGCGCGTCGCGACCCGCGTAGTCCCTGAGCGAAGGGTCGGCGCCGTGGTCGAGCAGCAGGCGGACCATCTCGACCTCACCGCCCATCACCGCGCCGTGGATCGGCGCCCCGGCCTGCGCCGTCGCGTTGACTTCGGCGCCCGCGGCGATGAGACGCTGCGCGGCGTCTCTCTGAGCGCCGATGGCCGCGAAATACAGCGGCGCCAGGTCGTGGATGCCGCGTGCTTGCGCCGCGGCCGGATTTCTCTTCAGCTCGTCTTCGATCAGCTCCTTGCGGCCGAGGGCCAGCGCGGTGAAGAAATCGACCGGCGCGCCGCGGCTGATGAGCTCGTCGATGATTTTGCGATTGCCCATCTGCGTGGCAGCCTGGATCGGTGTTTCGTTCCAGGTCGCCTTCTCGTTCAGCAGCTCGGGGTGCTCATCGAGGATCTCCCTCACGCGCACGAGGTTGCCGTGGGCGTTGCCGACCAGCTCGTCAAGAAGAGGTTGCGTGGCCTGGCTCAACCTACTTGCCGTCGAGGAAGGGGATCACCGCCGCCGATAACCTGGTAGCCGAGCTCGATTCCGTTGACGCGAGCAGTGGTCGTTTTAGTCGGCATGGTCACACCATCCTGTGGATGCGAATCACGCCACCGTCGCGGTGGCTCAGTTGTCGCAGCCGAGTGGTTTTGTCGAGGTCAGGGCGCACATGGGCGCCCTGGCCCCCTAGATATTGCTACTGCCCGTTGCAGAATGCCGAATAGTCAGAGTTGACCTGGCCGGTGACCCCCGCTCGCGCCGATCCCAAAACGTCGTCACCGAAGTACGGCGGCTGTCCGTTGCCAGGAGTGAAATGCAGTGATGGGTCGCTGAACGCACCGAACGCCCCATGCCCCGCGTCGCAGACCGCCACAGCCTGGGGCGGCGGGTTGTAACCGGGGCCGTCAGCGAGCGCGCTCACGCCTCCGAAGCCAAGGGTCGCCGCTGCCGCTGTGAATCCGACCAGAAAACGCTTCATGACACCCCTTTCGCGTCTCCACGGACACGTCATCCGAACCCGACAGGACTTTCGTCACTTTAGTCCGTCATGCCGTGGTGCGCCTGGCAGGAATCGAACGTCATGGAGCTCGGCGTCCGCGCGCAGGGTGGCTGGACCGCTGTCAGACGGGTTCGAGCTTGAAAACCGCGTGCTCCGGCGCGATTGCGGCGAATTCGGCGTCTGACGATTGGGGCGTCGCGTCAAAGTACGGCCGCAACATCTGGCTGCCGCCGAGCCCGATCCTTGCTCGAAGGATCGGTACGCGTTCTGAGACGGGAACTTCCCTAAGGCGGACATGCTCACGCTCGCCGCCGCGGCTCAGGGTCACCTGACCTGCGGCACGCGCATTCTTGACGGTGTTCGTTTCGCCGAACACGGCAACCCAGTACCGGCCATCGGGCCGCTCCACGAGCCAGATCGGCGTCGAGTATTCCTTGCGAGTCGTCCGGCCGCGAACAGTCACGAGCCGAACGGCCTTTGGCCCGATCCCGCCACCCACCATGCGAGTAAACAGACCGTTGCCGATCCGCTTACCCAGCGTATGCCTGTATTCCTTGCCGATACCAGGATTGTGCCATCGCCACGGCCGAACTTGTGACAGATCCAGACGAGTGGTGCGCCTGGCAGGAATCGAACCTGCTGCCTTTCGGTCCGGAGCCGAAC
>WNFV01000293.1_pt1 | contig 64165 bp, 60 predicted proteins | sample 5400101 | NCBI WGS metagenome assembly WNFV01 (sample SAMN13153361, study PRJNA577476) | soil metagenome | isolation source: 115 cm soil or saprolite under grassland replicate 1 | place: USA:California | collected 2016-06-15
GAATGGAACGGGTCTTTCCGCCGTGTACCTGCACGACGCGGCTCCCGCGGAGAGCCTTCCGCTGGATTTCTTCTCGGTCCCCCCGCAACCGATCTCCGGGCGGCTCTTCGGCGCCGATCCCACCTTCGACGAACGGCTGGCCTCGCGGCCCGAGCTCCTGCCGGGGTTTGCGGCGGTCTTCGGAAGATGACGAGACGAGTCTCATGAGAGCCCGCAGGCTCGACTTCGCTCAGCGTCCGTTTCGCGACGAGCGGCCGGTCTTTCTGGTCGCCGGTCTGGCTTTCGCCGCGGCGGGTCTCTTTTTCGCCGCCAATGTGCGGCTCTACCGCGACTTCCATCGGGAGATCGAAGGCACAGGCCGGCAAATCGAGTTTCTCGAGAAGCGCCGCGACAAGGCCACCCGCGAAGCGGAGGCGGCCCGGACGGCCCTGAACAATTTCAAGGTATCGGCGCTGGCGAAGGAGAGCCGCGGCCTGATCCGGATCGTTCAGGAGCGGCGCTTCTCCTGGACCGGCCTGCTCGCCCGGCTCGAGCGCGTGCTGCCGCCGGAAGTGCGTGTCACCCGCCTGACGCCGCATTTCGAGGAATCCGGAGATACGACCCTGGGCATCGCGATGCTGGGCAAGAACGCCGAGAGCGTCGTGCGGACGATCGCGGCGTTCTCGCGCGATCCCGCTTTCGACTCCATAGTTCTGCATTCCGAGTCGAGCCCGGAAAGGGGTGTCCCGGAGGGACGCTCTTTTCTCATGACGGTGCGCTACCGCGCGGGGACGAAACCGTGAAGAACGCCCGTCGGATCTGGGTCAGGCGCGCGGGGCTCCTGGCGGCGGCCGGGATCCTGCTCGCCGGCAACCTCGGCTTCTTCCTCTGGTACCGGGGGACGGCCCGCGACCGGAAGGTCGCGCTGGAAGGGCGCCGGGCGGCTCTCGAGCGCGATGTCCAGGCCAGGGAGCTGGACGCCGGGAAGCTCTCCGCCGATCAGGCTCGTCTCTCGGAGGTGCGCTCCGCGATCGATCGGTTCTACGGGCACAGCGTGGGCCGGCGCGAGGACACGCTGGCCGGGATCGTGGATGAGCTCCACGCGATCTTGAAACGTGTCGGGGTCTCGCCCGGCGAGATCGGTTACGCGATCTCCCCGGTGACGAACCCTCCCGTTTCCCAGATGGTGGTTTCGTTCGGATTCAAAGGGGACTACGGCAAGTTCAAACAGCTCCTGGAGGTCATCCAGACGGACCGGAAGTGGATCGCGGTTCGCGACATCGGCCTGAACCGCGACCAGGACACGCCCGGTTCCGTGCAGGTCAATCTGTCGCTCGTGACCTACTTCTCGGGGAAAGAGGCCGAAACGGCGCGGGCGAGCCTGACGAGAGGCTCCGTGCCATGAAAACGCCGGCGCCCGGCACCCGCCGGCAGATCTATCTCCTCACGGCCCTGGGGATCCTCCTGATCCTCGCGGTCGTCAAGTGGGGAGGCAGGGGATCGGCCGGCGCGCCCGCTCCGGGTCCGTCCGCCCGTGCCGGCGCTCCCGGTCTCGAGGAAGATCGGCCTGCCGGCCGGGCAAGCGCACGTGCCGCGCAGGAGAACAAAGTCGGCCCGGCGGACGTTCCGTTCGTGTCCGTCGAGGACTTGAATCCCCCCCGCGCCCGGCGGCCGGGCGACCAGGGGCGCAATATCTTCGATATCCGCGAGCCGACCAAGCCTCCTCCGCCGACTCCGACGCCTGCGCCACCGCCTCCTCCGGCTCCCGGAAGCACGGCCTTCGTCGGGCCTCTTCCGCCGCCGCCGCCCACGCCCACGCCGGTGCCGCCGGAGATCTCCTTCAAGTTCATCGGCACTTTCGGCCCGAAGGACCGTCCGATCGCCGTCCTGGTGTCGGGCGATCAGCTCGTCAACGCGCGCGCCGGAGACGTGGTCTTCGAGCGTTTCATTCTGCGCAACGTCGGTTACGAGTCGGTCGATATTGGTTTCGTCGGCTACCCGCCGTCTGTCACGAAACGCGTCGGGATAACGTCATGACACGACGTAAGGGAATCTCAGATCGAAGGGGTTATCACCAATGAAGCCACTGAAGTTTCTTGCCCTCCTGGTCCTCCTTGTCGCGACGGGCTGCTCGGGGTCGCGAGCCTTTCACGACGCGAGAGAAGAGGAAACCCTCGGGCACTGGGACCTCGCCGTGCTCAAGTACGCGCGCGCCCTGGATCAGGATCCCAAGAACACGCACTACAAGATCTCGCTCGCGCGCTCGAAGATCAAGGCCTCTCAGTTCCATTTCGAGAAGGGGAAAATCTACCGTTCCACCGCGCAGCCGGAGCTGGCCGCCGTCGAGCTCGAGCAGGCGGTCCTCCTGGATCCGACCAACAAGTACGCCGAGACGGAGCTGCGCAAGGCCAGAGAGGACGCAGCCAAGGCCCTGGCGGAACGCTCGGGGGAAACCCAGATGGAGACCGCCAAGCGCAAGACCCGCGGCTTGCGGGCGCACGCGCCGATGCTCGAGCCGGCGAGCGACAGGCCGATCAATCTGAATTTCCCGCAGCCCAAGCCGATCAAGCAGATCTACCAGTCCCTGGCGTCCGCGGCCGGCATCAACGTCATCTTCGACCCGCAACTGAAGGACGACAACGTCTCAATCGTGCTGACCAACATCGACTTCCAGAAAGCCCTCGAAACTTTGCTGCGGCAGGAGAACCACTTCTACAAGGTGATCGACGAGCATACGATGCTCATTGCCGCCGACACTCCTCAGAACCGCAAGACCTACGAGGACCTGGTCATCCGGACCTTCTTTCTCTCCAATGGCGACGTGACCGAAGTCTCCAACGCCCTGCGTTCGCTTCTGCAGACCACGCGCATCTCGATCAACAAGGGGGAGAACTCGATCACGCTGCGGGATACCGCTGACAAGGTCGCGATCGCGGAAAAGATCGTCGAGCAGAACGACAAGCAGCTCTCCGAGGTCGTCGTGGACGTCGAGCTGCTCCAGATCGACGTCAACAAGACGCAGGACCTGGGGCTCCTTCTCTCTTCTTACGCCGCGTCGGCCACGCTCGCCGCGCCCGGCGGGAAGAACAACCTGGGCGCCGACGTGCCGGCGGGCAGCTTCACGTGGGACCAGTTGAAGCAGCTCTCCCTGCGCTCCTTCGGCTTCACGATCCCGTCGCTGACGTACTCTTTCATCAAGAACAACACGGACGCCGAGCTGCTCGCGAGGCCTCAGCTCCGGATCTCCGAAGGGCAGAAGGCGCAGCTCATCATCGGCGACAAGATCCCGATTCCCACCACGACCTTCAACACCGGAACGACGGTCGGCGGCAACATCGTGCCGGTGACCTCCTTCCAGTACCAGGACGTCGGCATCAAGATCGATGTGGAGCCCCGGGTCCACCACAACAAGGAGATCACGATGAAGCTGATTGTCGAGGTCTCCAACTTGAACGGCTTCGTGACCGTTCAGCAGGGGCAAAACCAGCCGATCATCGGGACCCGGACGATTTCCTCCAACATCCGGCTGAAGGATGGAGAAACAAACTTCCTCGCCGGTCTCCTGCGCAACGACAGGAGCAACAACACCGACACCGTCCCGTTCCTCGGCGACATTCCGATTCTGGGCCGCCTCTTTTCCAAGAAGTCGAGCACGAACAAGACCTCGGACCTCGTCCTCACGCTGACGCCGCACATCATCCGGATTCCGGACGTGACCGAGGAGGACCTGACGCCCGTCTACGTGGGCACGGACGCGAATATTTCGTTCCAGGGCACGCCGAGAATCGAGTCTCCGGCCGGGGCTGGCCCCTTTGATTTCGGCCGGCGTGCGCCGGAGCCGCGGGCCACGCCGCCCCCTTCGACGACCCCTCCTCCGTCCAACCTCGTGCCTGGCGGCATGCCTTCCGATCCGTTCCGGCCCGCGCCAAAGCCGACGCCGAAGGCCTCCGGAAGTCCCGGAGCCTCCGGGATCTTCGAGAGTCCCGCGAGCGCCATTTTCGATTTCGACCCGGTCAGCATTGCACTCGCGCCCGGAGAACAGAAGTCGGTCCTGGTCCGGGCTGGCGGGGATCAGACCTTCAACGACCTTTCGCTCTCCATCCAGTTCAATCCCGCGGTCGCCACGGCCGTCGCGGTGCGCCCGATCCTCTCGGACGGAGGCGCCGCCGACGCGCGCATCGCATCGGGACACGTGCTCGTCGACATCTCGAGCCCTCTCGCTCTTTCGGGCACTCGCGCGATCGCCGAGATCATCTTGCAGGGAGTAGCGCCGGGTAATTGCACGCTCTCGTTCGAGAAGGCCCCGGGCGGGGTCAGCCTCTCGCAGGCCCTCGTGGAGGTCCGTTGAGCGCTCGTCAGCCGTCAGACGTCAGCCGTCAGTCGAAGACGACCAGCCGATCCGGGAGTTTCCCGGCTCACGGCTCGCGTCTCACGGCTCACGAGGTCGGCTTCACGGTCGTGGAGCTTGCCGTCGTGGCCGCGATGGTCGCGATCCTGACCACGATGATCGTGCCGCTGGCGAGATACTCGGCCCGCCGGCAGGACGAGATCGAGCTGCGTTACCAGCTGCGTCTGATGCGCGATGCCATCGACAAGTACAAGCAGTACTCGGACCTGGGCTTGATCCCCCCTCAGCTCGGCACCGAGGGTTATCCCCCGGACTTGAAGACGCTCGTGGAAGGCGTCGCGCTCGTCGGCCAGCTCGACAAGAAGCAGAAGTTCCTGCGAAGGATCCCAACCGATCCGATGACGAAGAAGGCGGAATGGGGAATGCGATCTTTCCAGGATGAACCCGACACGTTCGCGTGGGGAGGCCAGAACGTCTATGACGTCTTCTCCCTCTCCGACGCCCGAGGCATCGATGGAACCTATTACAAGGACTGGTGATGAAGAGACGTAAGCCGTTAGCCGTGAGCCGTAAGCCGCGAACGGAGCCCATGGCCGGAGCCACGGCTCACGGCTCACGGCTCACGGCTCACGAAGATGGGTTCACGCTCTTGGAACTACTCGTGGTCATGACCATCATCGGGATCCTGGCGGCGATCGCCGTGCCGGCCCTGCGGGATTCGCCCCAGCGAGCCCGGGAGGCCACGCTGCGGGAAGACCTCTTCACGTTCCGGACCGTCATCGATCAGTATCACGGGGACAAGGGTTCCTATCCGCCCGACCTCCAGACCCTGGTGACCGCGGGCTACATCCGGAAGATCCCGATCGACCCGATGACAAAATCGGCCGACACCTGGGTCCTCGCCTTCGAAGAACCGTCCACCGAGGCGGATACGAGCGCGCCCGCAGGCCAGCCCACGACTCCCGGCATCGTCGACATCCACAGCGGCTCGCCGGGAAAGGCACTCGACGGCACCCTCTACGCAGACTGGTAATGAAGAGACGTAAGCCGTTAGCCGTAAGCCGTAAGCCGTGGACTCCGAGCTCTGCAGACGCTTCGGCTCACGGCTCACGGCTCACGGCTCACGAGGAGTAATGAAGAGACGTAAGCCGTTAGCCGTAAGCCGTAAGCCGTGGACTCCGAGCTCTGCAGACGCTTCGGCTCACGGCTCACGGCTCACGGCTCACGAGGAGGGGTACACGCTCGTTGCGATCGTCATCGGGATGGCGATCCTGGCGATCCTCGTCATGGGCGTGGCGCCTTCGGTCGCGGTGATCATGAAGAGGGAGCGAGAGCAGGAATTGCTGTTCCGCGGAAAGCAGTATGCCCGGGCCATCGCGCTCTTCCAGAAGCGATACGGGAGGTTTCCCAACGAGCTCAAGGAGCTGTACGAGAATCGGCCCCGGACAATCCGCAAACTCTGGACGGAACCGATCTGCAGATGCCCGGACTGGCAGCCCATCTATCAGAATTCTCCGGACGCCCTTCCGGGTGGAGCGCAGGGCGGGATGCCGGGCATGCCACCGGGCTCGCCGGGGGCGAGGCCGCTGCCAACGCCGACTCCCGGCGTCTTCGGTCCGGCGGGTCAGCCAAAAACTGTCGGTCCGATCGTGGGTGTGCGTTCAAGTGTGCACGAAGAAGCCCTGACCGAGTGGCGAGGGCAGAAGTACTACGACGAGTGGCGTTTCATCATGGGCGATGCCGACCGGGACACCACCGCAGGCTTTGGCCCGAACGTCGGCAGGCCGCCGGGTGCTCCGCCGTTCGGGCCTCCGTTCGGGCCCACTCCGGGCCGAAGGTAAATCATTCATTTAAAATAACTTGGCTGTCTCTTGGCGAGGCCGGACATCCGCTGACCGGCCGCGATAGAATACGGCTCCCTTCCGGGAGCCCGCAATGGCCAAGAAATTCGTCCTCGACAACGGCACGACTGTCCTGATCGATCGGATGCAGGACGTGCGTTCCTTCGCTCTCGGTTTCTTCGTGGCGGCGGGCTCGGGCGACGAGCCGCCGGCAAAGCAGGGGATCTCCCACTTCCTCGAGCATGTTCTCTTCAAGCGGACTCGGCGCCGTTCGACCGTGCAGATCGCCCGCGAGATCGACCGGCTCGGAGGGGACGTGGATGCCTTCACGACCAAGGAGTACACGGGCTTCTACGTCCACACGCTCGACTCGCGCTTTTCCGAGGCGCTCGACCTGATGGGAGACCTCGTCCTCTCGCCGGCGTTTGACTCCGTGGACATCGAGGTCGAACGGGGCGTCATCCTGGAAGAGCTCGGCGAAGCCAACGACAATCCCGACGACCTCGTCCACGAGATGTTCGTCCGCTCCTTCTGGAGAAGTCATCCTCTGGGAGCGCCGATTCTGGGCAGCGCTGAAACGGTCCAAGGGATCGGTCTGGCCGATCTGTACCGCTACTACCGCTCCAAGTACCGGCCCGACAATCTCATCATCTCGGTCGCGGGCCACGTGCGGGTCCGCGAATGCCTCGCGGAAATCGGACAGCTTTTCCGCAGACGGGCCTCCCGCTCCGTCTCGGATGCCGCGCGCGAGAGGCGCAGCGCGCGGCCTCGAGGCCACCAGGACCTGCTCCTGAAGTCGCGCCGGGGTCTGGGCCAGGCGCATCTCTGCCTGGGAGTCGAGGGGCCCTCACAGTCCTCGGACCGGCGTTTCGCCGCCCACCTTCTCGACATCGTTCTGGGTGGCGGGATGTCTTCGCGGCTCTTCCAGGAGGTTCGGGAGAAGCGCGGTCTCGCCTACTCGATCGCCTCGTCTCTCAACTCCTTCCGGCTGGGCGGATACGAGACGATCTACGCGGCCTGCGCCCCGAAGAACCTCGCGCGGCTCCTTGAGGTAACGCTCCGGGAGCTCAAGAGGTTGAAACACGAAGGGGTGCGCCCGCGCGAACTTCTCTGGGCCAAGGAGAACCTGAAAGGCAACATGCTCCTGGCCCTGGAGTCCACGGTCTCGCGCATGTCCATGCAGGCACGCCAGGAGTTCTACTTCGGCCGCGTCACTCCCGCCGAGGAGATGATGGCCCGCGTCGAAGCGGTCACGGCCGAAGACGTTGCCGGAGAGGCCGAGCGCCTCTTCGACGGCCGGATGCTTTCGCTGGCCGTCGTCGGGAACGTCGGAAAGCTGCCCATCTCCGCACCCGACCTGGCCTCCGCCCTCTGATTCACGGAACGTCCTTGAGGGCCGCGCGGTAGGTTCGTTCCCGCTGCGCGAGCTCCTCCCTGAGGGCAGCATACTCGGGGGAACCGCGGATCGGAGAGAGCATCGTGTCCCCGTCGAAGCAGACTGGGCAGGAAAGGCCGGTGTCGGCCGCCCGGGCGAGCAGCGCGACGGCGCCCGCGGTGTCTCCCTGTTGCGCGCGGGCCTCAGCCAGGAAATGCAGGGCATGGTGGAAGTGCCCGCGCTGCGAATCCGCGACGAGGATCTGCCGCTCGAGATCTCCGATCTCCTTTTGCCCTGCGAGCACGCGCGCCAGGGCGAGGAGAGCCGGAACGATCGCATCGTTCGCCGGCGCCTTTGCCTTCAGGGCCTCCAGGTCCGGCAGCACGCGGGACGGGTCATCGATCATCAGGCGGTCCCAGTTGATCTGCCATTGGGTCACGAAGAGGTTCCGGGTCTCCGGCGGCAGCTGTTCGAAAGCGGAGAGCGCTGCCCGATGGTCCCCTCCACGCGACTTCAGGATGGCCTGCTGCTGAAGGACGTCGGCACTGGCGGGGTTCAGCCTTCGCGCCTCGACGAGCTGTGCCTGACTCTCCGGGAACCAGCCATAGTGCTGGTAGATTCGCGTCAGGTCCAGCCGCGCGATCTCGAGGCTCGGCGCCAGGGTGATTGCCTGCTTCAGCTCCTGGACGGCGGAGACGACGTTCCACTTGCCGGAGGGGGACCAGTAAACGGAGGCCAGCGCGACGTGGGGCTCGGGCAGCTCCGGGTCCAGCTCGATCGCGCGGCCTGCGTCCGCCAACACTCCTTCGTAGCCCGACGGCGCCGGGAAGAAGAAATTCGTCCACGCGCGCGCGTAGGCGCGAGTCGCGATCGCGCGGGCGAAATCGGGCGCTTCGCGGAGAATCTCATCCAACGTCCGGAGGATCTCCTGCTTGGTCGTGATGTCCGCGAGCGCAATCACGGAAACACGCGCCCGAACGGCGAGATACTTCTCCATGGTCCTGTCGGGGACGGCCTGCGATTGCCGCAGGGCGCGCTTCTGGCCGGGATCGAGCTCCAGGCGCAGCCGCTCCACGAGCCGGCGGGAGATCGCATCCTGGAGCTCGAAGAGCTTGCCTTCCGGAAGGTCAATGCGCTCGCTCCAGAGGATCGCGCCGCGCGAGAGATCTGTCATCTGCACGGAGACCCGGGTGGTCCCTTCCAGTTTCTGGAAGGTCCCTTCGAGGACGGCGTCCACGCCGAGCTTTTTCCCGACTTCCTGCGCTTCGGCTGCCTCCGTCTCGTAGCGGGCGATCGCGCTCGTCGGCCGGACTGTCAGGTCGCGCAGCGAGGCAAGCTGGCCGATCAAGGAGTCGGCCAGGCCGAGGCCGAAGTGTTGGAGCGAAGCGTCCTGGCCGATGCCGCGGAAGGGGAGCACGGCGAGCGTCCTCGGCGGCCGCGTTGCGCCACCGGGGCGCAGCCCCGGCAGGAGGAGAGCGGCGATCCCGAGCAGGGCCAAGGCGAGAGCGGCGACAACTGCCGCTTTCGGCAGTGACAAGCCCCCTCGCGCGGGAAGGCGGAGGGGACGAGGGACGGAGGCGCCCTCCGCGGCGACGGACCGCAGGTCGTGAGCCAGATCGGCGGCGGAGTGATAGCGGTTCTCCGGCCTCTTCTCCAGGCAGCGGCGCAGGATCCGGTCCATCTCCGCCGGGAGACCGGCGCGCTCGATCGCCCCCGCGTCGGGCTCCTCTTTCAGGATCGCGCTGAGAGTCTCGATCCTGGAATCCGCGAGGAAGGCGCGCTGTCCCGTCGCCATCTCGTAGAGCACCGTGCCCAGAGAGAAGATGTCCGAGCGGCCGTCCGGCCGTTCCCCGCGGACCTGCTCGGGGCTCATGTAGCCCACCGTTCCGGCGATGGTCGCGATCTCCGTAGACGCGGGGCCCGCCGTCGGAGCATCCTCCGGTGCCTCGGCGAGAGGGCGGCGCTCGATGTGCTGGACGAGACCGAAGTCGAGGATCCTGGCGGCGCCGTTTCGGGCGAGGATGATGTTTTCCGGCTTGATGTCGCGGTGAACGAGCCCCTTTTCGTGAGCCGCGGCGAGGCCCTCGGCGACTTCCGACGCGACGCGCGCGGCCTCGGGCGTCGGCAAGGGCCCCGACAGAAGCAGGGAACGCAGAGTCTTCCCTTCGACCAGCTCCGTGACGACGTAGCGCAAGCCCTCCGCTTCACCGACATCGAAGAGGGGAACGATGTGGGGGTGGGAAAGGGAAGCCACGGCGCGCGCCTCCTTCTCGAAACGTCGGACGCTGTCGGGATCGCTCGCGGTGTCGGCGGACAGGATCTTGATGGCCACCTCGCGGCCCAGCCGCGGGTCAGCCGCCCGGTAGACCTCGCCCATCCCGCCCCTGCCGAGGCTGCCTCGGATTTCGTAAGGACCGAGCCGTGTGCCGGAGGAGAGGCTCATAGGATCTGGGCGAGAGTATGGTAGTCCCATGGCGGAACTGCGCGTTCTTCTGAAAGTCCTGCCCCACGGGGAGGGCGTAGAGCCACCGGCCTATTCGACGCCGGGCTCGGTCGGATGTGACTTACGGGCTGCGATCCAGGGGCCGCTCCTGATCCTGCCCGGGGGCAGAACCCTGGTCCCTACGGGCGTCGCAGTGGCGATTCCGGAGGGATACGAAGGGCAGGTCCGGATGCGCAGCGGCCTGGCGCATGACAAGGGTCTGGCCCTCCTGAACGCTCCCGGCACGATCGACAGCGACTACCGCGGAGAGATTCGCGTCATCCTCGCCAACCTCGGGTCCGAGCCGGTCACGCTCGAACGGGGAGAGCGCATCGCCCAGCTCGTCTTCGCGCCGGTGGCGCGCGCCCGCTTCGAGAGAGTCGCGGAGCTTCCAGCCAGTTCTCGAGGTCAAGGGGGATTCGGCTCGACAGGCCGGGAGTAGGTCCTCCCTGTCATCCCTTGGCTGCCTCCCTGTCATCCTGAGCGCAGCGAAGGATCTGCTCCCAACTCAATCCGCCGATCCGCTCGGAGCAGATTCTTCGTCGCGGAGCCTGTCCCGATCATTCCTGTCGCCTGGTCCACAGTAACGAGGGCAGATTCCTCGCTGCGCTCGGAATGACAGACGCGCGGAGGGACTCCTCAGAATGACAGGGGCGAGACGCTTTGCTACTCTACTGGTCCATGCGTGTCTCGATCCTGGCATCCGGCTCCGGCGGCAATGCTTGTGTCGTGGAGTCGGGCGGGACACGGGTGCTGGTAGACGCGGGCCTCTCGGCGAAGGAGCTGGAGAGGCGCATGCAGGCGCGGGGAATCGAGCCGAAGACCATCCGCGGGGTCTTCGTCACCCACGAACACAACGACCACTCGAGCGGAGCTCTCGTCTTCTCGGCGCGGTGGGAGTGCCCGATCTTCACGACGGCGGGGACGGCGGACGCCATCGGTCTGGAGGGGAATCTCTTCTCGCCGTTTGTCCGGGTCGAGGGGGGATACGAGGGGCGCCTGGGCGACCTCGGGTTCCGCGCCTTCGCGACGCCTCACGACGCCAACGAGTCGGTCGCCTACGCGTTCGAAGGAGACACGGCCCGCGTCGTCATCGCCTCGGATCTGGGCCGCGCCGAAGAGGGGTTCGTGGCGTTTCTGCGCGGCGCGACGGCCCTGCTGCTGGAGTTCAACCACGACGAAGACATGCTGCGCGACGGGCCCTACACCTGGCCGCTCAAGCAGCGGATCTCCGGAGGCTGGGGGCATCTTTCCAACAGGCAATCGGCGGATGCAGTGCGCCGCGCGGCCGGTGCGCGCTTGCGGCGAGTCGTCGCGACCCATCTTTCGCGCACCAACAACGTGCCGCCGCTCGCGCTCGCGGCCCTGGCCGAGGCCCTGGAACTGGCGGGCTGTCCCGCCGCCTCGGGCGTCGCCGACCAGATCCTGGGCTTCCAGACCTTCGACGCGTGAAAGTCGAAGTCCGCGTCTATCCCCGGCAGGACGTCCTGGACCCCCAGGGCAAGGCGATCGCAGCGGCGCTGGCGCGTCTGGGCCATCGCGCGGTCAAGGACGTACGCGCGGGAAAGGTCTTCTTCCTGGACATCGAAGGCTCGGACCCTTCAGCGGTCGAGAAGGACGCGCGCCGCATGGCCGAGGAGCTTCTCGCCAACACCGTCATCGAGGGATACGACGTGAGGGTCGTCTCGTGAAGTTCGGCATCGTCGTTTTTCCCGGGTCCAACTGCGACGCCGACTGCTTCCACATCGCTAAAGACTTGCTGGGCTGTGAGGCCGAGTACGTCTGGCACAAGGACACCGAGTTGAAGGGCGCCGACGCCGTGATCCTGCCGGGAGGGTTCGCCTACGGCGACTACCTGCGAGCGGGAGCGCTCGCGCGGTTCTCGCCGGTGATGGACAGCGTCGCGCGGTTCGCGAAGGCCGGCAGTCCCGTTCTCGGTATCTGCAACGGATTCCAGGTGTTGCTCGAGGCCGGGCTCCTGCCCGGCGCGGTCCGTGTCAACCGCGGCCTGCGCTATGTCTGCCGGGACGTCTTCCTGCGAGTCGAGAACACCGAGACGCCGTTTACCCGTCTCTACGAGCCGGGCGCCGTGATCAGGATGCCGATCGGGCACATGGAAGGCAACTACACGGCGCCGCCGGACATTCTCGAGGAGCTCGAGCGCGAGCATCGCGTGACCTTCCGGTACTGTGACGCCGCGGGCGGCGTCACGGACGCGGCCAATCCCAACGGCGCCGCCGGCAACATCGCGGGCATCGCGAACCGGGAAGGCAATGTCGTCGGACTCATGCCGCATCCGGACCGGTGTTCGGAGGGTATTCTCGGTAACGACGTCGGCCGGAAGATGTTCGAGTCCGTGGTCACGAGGCTGGCAGGGGCCGGAAGACGGTAGACGGAAGAGGGTAGACGAAGCACTGATGGGCTTTCGGGGCGCTGTCGAAACACCTCTCGTCTTCCGTCTCCCGTCTGCCGTCTCCCGGCTTTCTCGATGATCACCCCCGAGCTCATCACGGAACACAACCTCTCGACTGACGAGTACTCCCGCATCGTCCAGATCCTGGGCCGCGAGCCCAACCTGGTGGAGCTCGGTATTTTTTCCGCGATGTGGAGCGAGCATTGCTCCTACAAATCGTCCCGGATTCATCTGAAGAGGTTCCCGACTTCCGGACCCCGGGTCATCCAGGGGCCAGGAGAAAACGCGGGCATTGTGGATATCGGCGACGGCCTCGCGGTCGCCTTCAAGATGGAGTCGCACAATCATCCGTCGTTTATCGAGCCGTATCAGGGGGCGGCGACGGGGGTGGGCGGAATCCTGCGGGACATCTTTACGATGGGAGCGCGCCCGATCGCCTCTCTGAACTCGCTGCGCTTTGGCTCGCTTTCCGCTCCGCGGATGCGGCACCTCGTGGACGGCGTCGTGCGCGGGATCGCCGGCTACGGCAACTGCATGGGGATCCCGACGGTCGGCGGGGAAACGACGTTCCACCCAGGCTTCAACGGCAACATCCTCGTCAACGTGATGAACGTCGGGATCGTCCGCAAGGACCGGATCTTCCTCGGCCGTGCGGAGGGACCCGGCAATCCCGTCGTCTACGTGGGCTCCCGGACCGGGCGCGACGGAATCCACGGCGCCACGATGGCCTCGGAGGAATTCATCGGCGACGAGACGAAACAGAAGAAGCCGACCGTGCAGGTGGGCGATCCGTTCACGGAGAAGCTCCTGCTGGAGGCGTGCCTCGAGCTCTTCGAGACCGACGCCGTCGTCGGGATCCAGGACATGGGCGCGGCCGGCCTGACTTCCTCCGCCTTCGAGATGGCTGGACGCGCCGGCAGCGGGGTCGAGATCGACCTCTCGAAGGTCCCCGTCCGCGAAACGGGCATGACGCCCTACGAGATCATGCTGTCGGAATCGCAGGAGCGCATGCTCCTGGTGGCGCGGCGCGACAGGCTCGGCCGCGTCTTCGAGATCTTCCGTAAATGGGACCTCGAAGCCGCCGAGATCGGGACGGTGACCGACTCCGGCCGCGTCGTCCTCTTCTTCGAAGGCAAAATCGTCGCCGATCTGCCAGCCGAGCCGCTCTCGCGCGAGGCTCCTCTCTACGACCGTCCGCGCGCCTCGCCCGCGCCGGTCCCCGCGCCGTCGTGGTCTGATGAGCCGGAGCCATCAAATTACGGCGACTGCCTCCGGCGGATCCTCGCCAGCCCGAACGTGGCCGAGAAGTCCTGGATCTGGACGCAGTACGACCATATGGTCGGGACCAACACGGTCGAGCGCCCGGGCGGCGACGCGGCGGTGGTGCGGGTCAAAGGGACGAAGAAGGCGCTGGCCTTGAAGAGCGACGTCAATCCGTTCTTCTGCGCGCTGGATCCCTACCGCGGCGCGGCGCTGGCCGTCGCGGAGGCCGCGCGCTCGATCGCCTGTGTCGGAGCGCGGCCGCTCGCGATCACCGACTGCCTGAACTTCGGGAACCCGGAGAAGCCGGAGGTCATGGGCCAGTTCGAGGCCGCCGTGCGCGGGATCGCGGACGCCTGCCGCGCCCTGGACATCCCGGTCGTCTCCGGCAACGTCTCCTTCTACAACGAGACCGATGGCCGCGCGATCCCTCCCACGCCGACGATCGGGATGGTCGGGCTCCTCGACGATGTTGAGAATCGAGTGGGAATCTCGTTCCGCGGTGAGGGAGACATCGTGGCTCTCCTCGGCAAGACTCGGGATGAGCTTGGCGGTAGCGAGTTTCTCCGGACGATCCTCGGAAGAGATGAAGGGCCCTGCCCCGAGGTGGACCTGGATGCCCAGCGACGCCTGATCGATCTGCTGATCTCTCTGGCGGAGCGGCGGGTCCTTTCATCGGCCCACGATGTCGCCGACGGCGGCCTCGCCGTGGCGCTCGCGGAATCTGCCATGAAAGACGGGATCGGCGCCGAGATCGCGCTGGAAGCGGGCGTCCGCTCCTCGTCACTCCTCTTCGGCGAATCCAGTGGCCGCGCCCTCGTGACGTTCCAGGGAAGGAATGAGGCGGCCGTTCGCGCCACGACCGAGCAGAGCGATGTGCCGTTCGCCGTCGTCGGACGGGTCGGCGGCGGTAGCCTCACGATCTCCGTCGGGCGCAAGGTCATCGACGAATCCGTTTCCGCCCTGCGCGACCTCTGGTCCACGGCCTTTGCCCGCGCCCTCGAATCGGCCGCGGAGGTCCTGTAGTCAGACGGCCTTGCGTCTCCTGGAAGGACCCCGGCGCCGACGACCGGCCCAGAGAATCTTCACGTCGTAGGATCGAAATTGCGGATCAGCGGTCAGCACGGCGAGTCCCTCGATCTGCGCCTGTGCGATGAGGATCCGGTCGAACGGGTCCCGGTGATGCCGCGGCATTCTCTCCAGTTGAAGCGCGTGGCGTTGGTTGATCGGAAGCGGGATCATGCCCTGGTCGGAGACGCGGGTTGGAACGTAGTCCGCGGCTGGCTCGGACAACTTGAGCTTCCCCAGGCCTGCCTTGATGGCGATCTCCCAGGCGCTTCCCGCTGAGAAGAAGATCGCGTTGCGGCGATTCGCGATCCGGCGCCTCGCGGTTGGATTCAGGCGCTCCGGCTCCGAGAGCCACCAGAGCCAGCAATGCGTGTCGATCAGGAAGTTCAACTTTCGAAGTCTCGGAGGACATCCTCGGGAAGGGGTGCGTCAAAATCCTCCGCGATCTGCAGTCGGCCACGGTCCAGTCCGCCGATCCGATTGCGTGAGGGCCTGCTGAACGGCACGAGCCGAGCGATCGGTTTCCCCGCCTTGGCGATGACGACTTCCTCTCCTGCGTTGACTCGGACGAGGAGCCTGGAAAGATGCGTCTTGGCCTGGTGGATCTTGACCTGCATAGCGCTCGGCAGAATAGACTAAATAAAAGACTAAATCAAGAAATACGTCCAGGCTGTTTCTCGTCGAGAGGCGTCGCCTCCGCGTGGTCAAGCCCCGTAGCGAACGCTTTCCAGGAACAGCCCCGAGGGCGGCGCGGTCCATTTCGCCGGGTCTGTCGAGCGCTCGGTCAGCAGCTTCTCGATGGCGGCGAGGTCCAGGTTGCCCCCGCCAACTTCGACGAGGGTGCCGGCCAGGCGCCGGACCATCTTCCAGAGAAAGTGCGAGGCCTCGACGCGGTAGTGGATTTCGCGGTCCCAGTCGAGCATTTCGCTCTTCTCGACCAAGACAACCGTGGAGGTCTGTCCCGAGGCGTTCTCGCAGAAGGAGGCGAAATCGTGCCGCCCAACGAAGAGCTTCGCCGCCCCGGCCATGGCCGTGAAATTGAGACGGTCCTTGACCCACCAGACGTACCGCTTGTCGAACGCGGTGCGGTGGCGCGAGATCCGGTAGAGGTACGTTCGCGATAGAGCGTCATGCCGGGCGTGGAAGCCGGGCGGAGCGGCCTCGACCTCCAGAACGTTGACGTCGAAGGGGAGGCGGTCGTTCAAACCGTGCTCGATCGCGAGAGGCGGCATCGCCTTCTGCGCCTTCAGGTGGGCGACCTGGGCGAGCGCATGCACGCCCGCGTCCGTCCGCCCGGATCCGCCGAGCGACGCGTCCTCCCCGAGGAGCTCCCGCGCCGCCCGCAGGAGGACACCGGCAACCGTTCTCTCGGTGTTCTTCTGCGACTGCCAGCCGCGGTAGCGCGTCCCGTCGTACTCGAGCGTGAGCTTCCAGGTCGGCACGCCCGGACTCTATCGAAACGTGCCGCCCCGTCAGTGCCGGCACCTGGAGGCGACGAGATCGTTGATCCGGGAACTAACGAAGCTCCGCCTCAAACCGACGAGGGAATTGATGAAGCAGGGGAGTCCGCACGCGGGTGTTTCGTCTCGAACAATCCGCCCTGAGTCGCCCGCATTGCCCTTGGCGGCACGCGGCGGCCAGGCCGGTACGGAAAGATACCGGCCGCCGCTACGGTCCGAGGGCACAGAGGCATCACCTCTTGGTCGAGAGCTTGGCGTGTGCCCTCGGACAGTGCCGCCGCCGGGCAACGCCGTCGCCTCCGGGCTGCACACCGTCTTGCCGAGCTGCAGACTCGGCGGCGGGACCGCCTCGCGGAGGAGGCCGTGAGCGAAGGCGAACCACCAAAGACTTCCAATCGCCTCGCTGCGACTGCGCCTTCGCGACAGAGCGACGGCCGGTTCTCCCATCGCGGCACGCCGTCGCGTGCCGACGAGGGGGGCGGGCCCGACGCCGGGGCGGGTTGTCAGGAGAATCCAATGACACAGCCTCGCTTCGCGCCCAAGAGAACTTGACTCACTCGTGACGATGTCTCTCATTGTAGGGAACTCGTCGCCCACTACGGCACTGTGATGCGCACTATCTGGCCGGCACCAGGAACGGGAACGCCAAAGCCGATGTTGGAGACGTAGAGGGCGCCGTCGGGGCCAAAGGTCATCGCCGTCGGAAAGGTCAATCCGGAAGCGATCGTCGTCAACGCCCCCGAATCCTCGACCCGGACGATCATTCCCGTGCCGACCTCGCCGGGCCCTGGGAAGCCGGGTGCGGTCATGGATTCGAGAACGTAGAGTCTGCCATCGCTGTCGAATGCGAGCCCGAGGACGGTCGAAAAGCCTGTCGCCCATTCCTTGAGTTGTCCGCTCGGCGTCAGCTTGAAGACCTTCTCGGTGCCCGGAACGACCGGGAATGTCCCGAGGTTGCCGAAGAAGAAGTTGCCGTGGTACGCGAGGGTCGTCGGGACGATGTGTCCCTGGCTTGCCGAGACGTCGATCACGCGGCTGATCGCGCCGGTCTCCGGCGAGATGCGGTCCACCTCGCCGTGGTTCGGCTCGACGGCGTAGAGGTCGCCGCGCACGGCGACCATGCTGTACCAGGTGCCGTCGGGCTCGAAGTCGTCGGGCTCGGGATTGGCGACCGGGTGCGCCTTCTGGAAGGCGCCTAAGTCGGCTATCTGGGTCGTTGTTCCGTTCGGGTTCACGCGAAAGATGGTGTTATCCGTTCCGGCCAGTCCATGCGAGCAGCCGGCGCCGGCCTCTATCCCGTAGAGAGTACCGTTGATGAATGCAACGTCCGCCACGCCGCTCGCCAGGCTGCCCAATGCTGGAGTTGTTTGACTCGAAGGCAGATTGTCAACGACCGTCGAACGCATCCCCGCGGGACTGATCTTGGAAATGCGGGAGTTAAAGCCCCCGGTGTAGGGGCCAGCCGTAGGGACCTGGTCGCAGAGACCGATGGTGGACAGGGTGTTTATCGCTGGTCCCCCCTCGGCCACATAGAGGTAGCCGTCCGGTCCGAACTTGAGTCCGCGGGGATTGTTCAGGCCGGTGGCGAACACCTCCGCATTGGCCGAGAGCTGGGCCTGGGCCACTCCTCCCGCGAGCAGGAGGGAGAGAAGTGTGAACAAGGTCAGTCGCGTGTGGTGGGGTCTGGTCATGGAAGCTCCTTTCTTGTCTTGAAGTGAACTCAAGATTCTTCGTTGTGTAGCGCCCTCTGTTACGCCCGGACGTGGCGCATGGCGCCATGGCGGCCACGTCTGCCGAGAATGGCGCCACATCCTTGCGAGGTCATTGGGATCCTCCTCTGCGTTTCCTCGTCCCGTGTACGCCGTGACTTTTCGAGAGTCAAATAGGATTTCGATAAGGTATTCGTCAGGTCATTTTCGAGAAGGCGGCTGCGAGGTTCCATGCCCGCGCGAGAGACCGGACGCGGGTTGATAAGATGACGGGCCAATTCTGAAGAGGCGGCGCGATGCGGTTCGCCGTGAGCGACTGGGTGTTTGACTCGGACACACACGAGGTGATCCGAAAGGGCGCCGTCGTGCCTCTCTCGCCCAAGGCCTTCGACCTGCTGGACCTTCTGATCCGCCGCCGCCCGAAGGCGGTATCGAAAGCCGAGATCCGCGAGCACCTCTGGCCGGGCACGTTCGTCTCGCCGGCGAACCTCGCGAACCTCGTCGTCGAGCTGCGGGCGGCTCTCGCCGACGACGCTCGCCACCCGCGGATCCTGCGGACGATTCCGCGGTTCGGCTACGCGTTCGCCGCCGAGGTGTCGGCCGCGCATGAGAAGGTGCCCGGCCCACCGCGCCTCTTCGCCTGCCGCCTGGTCTGGGGACCTCGTGAGATCGCGCTCGAGCCGGGCGAGAACCTGATCGGACGGGGCCAGGAATCGGTTGTCTGGATCGACGACACGTCCGTCTCCCGCCGGCATGCGCGGATCGCGGTCGATGACACCGGAGCGACGCTGGAAGACCTCGGCAGCAAGAACGGGACCTTCGTGCGCGGCCGCCGGATCCAGAAGTCGTCGCGGCTCGAGGACCGTGATGTGATCAAGATCGGGCCGGCGTCCCTGGTCTTTCGCCTCTTCAAGAGGACCGGCTCGACGGCTTCAACGGTCGAGAAGCGGGAGCCCTCGTGACCCTGGTCGCGGGGACCCGGCTCGGCCCGTACAAAGTGCTCGGCCCGCTCGGCGCCGGCGGAATGGGGGAGGTGTACCGGGCCAGTGACGAGAGGCTCGCGCGCAGCGTCGCGCTGAAGGTGCTGCCGGGCGAGATCTCGGCCGACAAGAGCCGGCTCGAGCGCTTCGAGAAGGAGGCGCGCGCGGCCTCCTCGTTGAACCACCCCAACATCGTCACAATCTACGACATCGGATCGTCCGAATCTCTCGCCTACATCGCGATGGAGCTGGTGGAAGGCCGGACCCTTCGGGAGCTGCTCGGTTCCGGCCCGATCGCGCTGCGTCGCTTCCTCTCTCTGGCAGCGCAGATCGCCGACGGGCTCGCCAAGGCCCATGCCGCCGGGATCGTGCATCGGGACTTGAAACCCGAAAACCTCATGGTGACCAAGGACGGTTTCGTCAAGATCCTCGACTTCGGTCTCGCCAAGCTCGTTCCCTCGGGTTTCGAATCGTCCGAAGGTTCTCATCTCGCGACGGTGACCCGCGGCACCGAGCCGGGAACCGTGCTAGGCACGGTCGGCTACATGTCGCCGGAGCAGGCGAGCGGCCATCCCGTGGATTTCCGCTCCGATCAGTTCTCCCTGGGAGCCATCCTCTACGAGATGGCCTCGGGCAAGCGGGCCTTCGACCGGGCGACGGCCGTGCAGACTCTTTCCGCGGTCATCCAGGATGAGCCCGAGCCCCTCTCGGCCGCCGCGCCGAAGATTCCTGCCAACCTGGTCTGGATCGTCGAACGGTGCCTGGCCAAGGATCCCGAGGAGCGGTATGCCTCGACGAAAGATGTTGCGCGGGACCTGGCCGCGTTGCGCGACCACGCTTCCGGGATCTCGGTGTCCGCCGTCGGGCAGCCGATGCCGCGCCGGTTCCGCCCTTCCCGCGCTCTTCTGTCCGCCGCGGTTTCGGCTGGTGTCCTCTTCGCCGTGCTGGCGTTCTTCGCGGGCCAGAGACTCCAGGCACGCCGTGACCGCGAGGAGCCGCCGCCCCTGACCCGGACACTCACGTTTCGCCGGGGCTTCCTGACGGGCGCGCGGTTTGCTCCCGACGGCCAGACGATCGTCTACTCCGCCGCCTGGGACGGGAAGCCCAGCGAGATCTTCACGACGCGAGTCGGCAGCTCCGACTCGCGTCCGCTCGGAATCTTTCCGGCGGGAATCCTGGCGATCTCTTCGACCGGCGAGATGGCGATCTCGCTCGGCTGCGAGAACCGCTGGGAACCGTGCTTCGGGACGCTCGCCCGCGTGCCGCTGGCGGGCGGCACACCCCGGGAAGTTCTCGACAACGTCGGCTCGGCCGACTGGTCCCCGGACGGCAAAGAGCTCGCCGCGATCCACGCCGTCGAGGGAGGAGACCGCATCGAATATCCGATCGGGAAGGTGCTGTACAAGACCGAGGGTTACTTGACCTTCCTGCGGGTCTCGCCGAAGGGGGACCTGGTCACCTTCCTCGAGCACCCGCAGGGGGACGACGAGCGTGGATTCGTCTGCGTCATCGACCGCGCCGGCCGCAAGAAGAACCTGACCGGAGAGTGGAGGGGACTGCTCTTCACGCTGTGGAGTCCCACCGGGGAGGAGGTCTTCTTCACGGGCAACGAGACAGGCGAGGGTCGGCAGAACTGGGGCGTCAGTCTCGCGGGGCGCGTGCGCGCGACCCCCTGGATTCCCGGTCTGGACGATGTCTCGCGCGACGGTGTGGCTCTGGACTTCGGCGGATACAGAAACATGCGCGGTGAGATCCTTGCTTGGGTGCCGGGCGCTTCCAGGGAAAGCAACCTGTCCTGGCTCGGAGACTGCCACGCGGTTGCCCTGTCGCGAGACGGGCGCACTCTCCTCCTCTACGAATACAAATGGACACGGTCGGGGGGTAGCGAAAACTTCGAGACCTTTCTGCGAGGGACAGACGGGTCGGACGCCAAGCTGCTAGGAGTAGGCAAGGCGCTGGCGCTTTCGCCGGATGAGAAGTGGGTACTCGTGGCCAGGCCGTCTCCAAGTCCTCACCTCGCCTTGTTGCCGACGGGAGTCGGCGAGCCGCGGGACCTTCCGGCAGGAGCTGCCGTTCAATATCACTGGGCCTCGTTCTTCCCGGACGGCCGGCGGATCCTGATCGCGGCGCGGGAGAAAGGGAAGCCGCCGCGCACGTACGTCCAGGACCTCTCGGGGGGTCCGCCGCGGCCCTTCGCCGAGGAGGGGATGCGGGCCTCGCTCGTGTCGCCCGACGGCCGCGAGATCGCCGGCACGACGCTCGAGGGCCTGCATCTGATTTACCGGGCCGACGGGGAGGGCCGGGCCCGCGCCATCGTGGGAGCCGAGCCCGGAGACTTTCTGGTCCAGTGGAGCGCGGACGGCAAGACCATTCTCGTTCGCGGCGCCGAGTCCCGGCCGCTGACGCTCTACCGCATCGATCTCGAGAGCGGACGCCGGGAGCGATGGAAGGAGCTCGCTCCCCCCGATCCAGCGGGGTTCGTCGAGTTTGGAGCGGGGCCGATGGGAGTCCACGTGACGCCGGATCTGCAGTTCTACGCCTACAACTTCTACAACGATCTGGAGAATCTCAGGACGACGGAATTGGGGAAATCGTGGTGGAAGTGACGCAGGCACACTGACCTGATCACGCTCGCGGGTCTGCATGCATTCGTGCCCGAGCCGGACTTGGCCGCCGCGAGATGGCCCGGCGCGGGCGCCCACGTGGTTGGAGGTGTATAGTCATACACATTGGAGGCCGTGATGAGGACGAACATCGTATTGAACGACGAACTCGTGAGAGAGGCCTTCCGCCACAGCCGGGCCAGGACGAAGAAGGCGCTCGTGCATGAGGCCCTGGAGGAACTGATCCGGGTTCGCAAGCGCCGGTCGCTTCTCGACCTGAAGGGCAAGGTGCGCTTCGCGAAGGGATACGACTACAAGAAGCTGCGGACAGCGACGTGATCCTGGTGGACACGTCCGCGCTGCTTCCGTTTCTGGCCGGGCGTTCGACCAGGGCGAGTGAAGCGGTCGCGAAGGCCCTCTCCGAAGGCCTCGAGATCGGGCTTGCCCCCGTCGTCGTGCAGGAGATCCTTCAGGGAGCGCGAGATGAGTCCGAGTGGCGAAGGCTCAAGGGCTACTTGCAGACGCAGATGATCCTGGCTCCGCGCGATCCGCTGGCCACGCATGTCGCCGCGGCGCGGATCTACTACGACTGCCGCCGGCGGGGGCTGACGGTCCGGGGCACGCTCGATTGCGTTATCGCTCAGATCGCCATCGAGCACGGCGTGCCCCTCCTGCACGACGACCGTGACTACGACGCGATCGCCCACGCGAGGGCATTGAAAACGCTTCCATGAGACCGGAGTGTGGTGGAAATGAAGCGAAGCGACGGAACTGATCGATCCCTTATCGAAATCCTATTTGACAGTCGGAGAATCGAAGCGTACATACAGCAAAACATTCGAGGAGGAGACCTATGAAAAGGCAGGTTCTGGTGATCGCGGCGGCGGTCGCTGGCGTGCTGGCTCTGGGTCAAGGCGTCGCGACGGGCTGTGGAGACAAGTTCGTCTTGATCGGGGGCGCCGCGCGCGTCAATCGGTCGAAATTCCCGTCCCGGGTCCTGGTCTTCATGAACCCCGCCTCCCGCGTTCCCGCGGCCGAGAAGGAATTCCACGTGGAGGCGACGCTCACGGCCGCCGGGCACAAGGCGAAGGTCGCTGAGAGCCAGGCGGAGGTCGAGAAGGCGCTCGAAACGGGCAAGTATGACCTCGTGCTGGCCGACCCCGCCGACGTGCCGAGTCTGCGCCAGAGGTGCGGGACGATCGCCTCCAAGCCCGCTGTCCTGCCGTTGCTCTACAAGCCGACCGCCGCCGAGCTCTCCGCGGCCGAAAAGGAGGCAAACTGCCTCGTCCGGCCGTCGAAGAAGTCGAGCGACCTGCTGGCCGTCATCGACGAGACGATGAAAGACCGGAGCAAGGGGATCGCTCCGAACTGCCCGCCTCAGTAGCACAAACAGTTGGAAGGACGAGGCGGTCATGGATCACGCGAGGCTCCCGCGGGCGCTCTTCCTGCTGCTCTCAGGCACGCTCGCCATTTGCTCCACGGCGCCGGCCCTCGCGCAGGCCTGGCTGCCCCCGAAGGGCGAGGCGTCTCTGGCGCTGGGTTACGGCGACATCTTCGTCAACAAGCACTACCTCGGAACGTCCGCCAATCGGGGAGACAACGTCGAAAACGACTTCGGACACATCCGCTCGCAGAGCATTCAGCTCGCGCTGGGCTATGGCCTGAGCGACCGGCTCGCGGTTTCCGTCGCGCTTCCCTACATCCTCACCAAGTACTACGGGACTCCAAACCAGAACTTCTTTCCGCATACGATTTCGATCGACGACGGCCACTATCACGGCATCTTTCAGGATTTCCGGTTCGACCTCGACTACCAGCTCCTGCGGGGGCCAGTCGCCGTCGCGCCGTTCGTCGCGGCCGTCATTCCCAGCCACTCGTATACGTATTTCGCGCACTCGGCCGCCGGCAAGGCTCTGCACGAGTATCTGCTCGGATCGAGCTTCGGGGCGCGCCTCGACAAACTCCTTGCCGGCAGCTACGTCGAGCTGACCTACTCGTACGCTTTCGTGGAACGCGTGCTGGGCATCCATCACGACCGCAGCAACGGCTTTCTCGAGTTGGGCTATTTCCTGACACCCTCTCTATCCGTGCGCGGGATCGGGACCGGTGTCTACACGCATGGCGGAATAGTAGGCAAAGCAGCGGACCAGCCTCCGCCTCCCGAGATTTTCCTGCACCATGACCAGATCGGTCACGAATCGGGGATCAGTGTCGGAGGCGGACTGTCCTACGTCTTAACCGGTTCCACCGAGGTCTACGCCTCTTACCTGACACAGGTCCAGGGTCGGGGAGGACACAAGATCAAGGACTCGCTGAGCTTCGGGGTCACCTACAACTTTTCTCCCTCTCAACTGGTGCGCCGCTTCTTCCCGGCGACGTCCGGCAGGACTCCGGCCGAGAGGCCATAATCAAAACCGCACGCGGGGCGACCGCTCTGGCCGGGGTTCTTCTCATGGCTTACCGCGGCATCGCCGGCGGATTGGAGATCGGCGCCGTCGCGCCGGAGTTTGGAATGACGACCGTGGACGGGCGGCGCTTCGTGCTCGCCGAAGCCGAAAAAACCCACAGCGGCGTGGTGATCCTGTTCCTCTCGACGATTTGTCCCTACTCCAACTATTACAACGATCTGATTCGCGATCTATCGCGAGAGTTCGAGAAGAAGGGCGTCCTGTTCGTTGGAGTGAACTCCGGCAAGCTCGAGACGGTCGAAGAAGTACGGGCCCACGCGCGCGAGCACGGGCACGTCTTCGACCTCATCAAGGATCCAGACAGCCGGATCGCGGAGCTCCTCGATGCGCGGCGCACGCCCGAGGCGTTCCTCGTGGATTCCCGGGGAACTCTGCGTTATCACGGGCGAATCGCCTCGAAGATCTCGGCCCCCGACCTGAAGTCCGCCATCGAGGCGTTCCTCGCCGGCCGCCCGGTTCATCCCGCCGAGACCAAGGCCTTCGGCTGCGCCATCCCTCGGAACTGAAAGAAGCGCGGAAGGGGAACAGCAGAGGCCGGGCCAGGGAGGCGCCGTTTCGCGCGGAGGCTCCCCCGGGCCCCGGCGTTTTAGCGTTTGACCTGCAGCTCGTTGTTGACGCGCACGACGCCGTCCACGGACCGCGCGACGGAACCCGCCAGCGCCTTCTCCTCGTCGTTGTTGACCATGCCAGCCAGCGTGACGACGCCATTGGTCGAATTCACCTCGATGTTCGTGAGCGTCGAGAGCTTGACATCGGCCGCCAGCTTGGCTTTCACCGCCGTCTTGATGCCCGCGTCGTCGATCTGACGGCCGGGCGACGTCGTCGTCTTGCAGCCAGACACGGCGGTCACGAACACCAGGATCGCAAGGGTCCCGAGCAGCCTGCGCATACGGTTCAGCATGGAATTCCTCCTCTCCGGGCTGCTGGGCCCGGCGTCCTGGTAAGAGCACGCGCCATGCCAGGTTCTGCCAGTCCGTGGCGGGGCAGGCTCGACATCCCCATAGAATCGGCCGCGCCCGGGGGCTCGGTTTCTGAGAAAGGCTCGAGAGATGGGTTGTCTCGTTCGTTTGACCGGCGCCCTGTTGCTGCTTCTGGTCATCGCGATTGCCGCGCGCCGGACGCTCGAGCGCGCGGCTCCCATTTCGCCGCCGGGCCCGGGAGAGAAGGACACCGTCGTAGATGGAGTGCGATGGCGCTCGCGAGAAGCCGCCGGGCACGGAGCGGAGACGGTCATCTACCTTCACGGTCTGTTCTCTTCCTCGGCAACCTGGAAGAGGGTGCTCGCCTCAGCCGCCGGAGGCCGTCCCGCCATCGCTGTGGACTTGCCCGGCTTCGGCTATTCCGACCGGCCATGGCCCTACGACTACACGGTGGGAGGACAGGCCCAGGCCTTGCTGCGCTTTCTCGAGGTCCGGGGAATCGACCGCATCGCCTGTGTCGGAAGCTCGCTGGGCGGAGCGGTCTGCTTGATCGCGGCGGCCGCTCGCCCGCAACGCGTCCAGGCGCTCGTGCTCGTGGATGCGGCCTCGCCCCGGTCGCGCGTCCCGTGGGCCTTCCGGCTGCTGCGAACGCCCGGTATCGGCGAGCTCGAGATGGAGCTCTTCACGAGGCCGGTCATGGAAGTCGCCCTGCGCTGGCGCCTCTATGCGCATTCCGATCGGGTGACAGCCGAGACCATTGACGACTGGTGGATGCCGATCAAGGTTCCCGGCACCCGCCGGGCCGCTCTCGTCGCGGTTCGGTCGAGCCCCCGCGGCTACGAGAACCTGCTGGAGAAGATCCGGACTCCCGCCTTCGTTCTCTGGGGAAAGGAAGACCGGCTGCTGCCGCCCGAGGAAGGATTCCGGCTCTCCTCCTCACTTCGCGACTCCCGTCTGCTCGTCGTCCTGCCCGATGTCGGGCACCTTCCCCAGGAAGAAGCCCCCGAGGAATTCAGCCGCGCTGTCAGCCAGTTTCTCGACGGGGTCTCCCCCCGCTGACCCGGAATCGGAAGAAGGAGCCGCGGCCGCTCGCGGACACGGGGCCCCACCTTTCCGATCTCGGAGATTGGTTCTCCTCTCTCGGCGTAAGAACGGGGATTGTCACTGTTACGTTATTGCGTTCGTCAGGCCCAGCGGCTCGAGGTTCCTGAGAATTCGCTCGTCGAAAGTCAGAACGGGGAGGGCCGGGAAGACTCTGGCAAAGTGCAGGGCGGTCGCCAGATGAATCGCATCGAGGGTGCGGACGGGCTCCCTTGGGAAGGGCTCTCCCGCGCGGATGCGGATGTCCGGCGTTATCTCCATCAGGTGCCATTCGGCTGAGGCTTCCAAAAGCTGGCGACGCAGGAGGTGAAGCTGTCTGGCTCGAGACGGTCGCTCGCGTTCGGCTCGGACGACGACTCTCTGCACCTCCACAAGGGTCAGTGCGGAACACAACGGTTCTGCAGTTTCCTGAATGCACCGCGCGATCTTGGGGGCATCGCGCTCCCCAAAGAGCCAGCGGACAACCGCCGACGTCTCCAGATAAACCGCGTTCACTCGCCGCGGTCGAGATCAAGAAGCCGCTGCGCGGTTCCGGTCGGGAATCGGACGAGCGATACGGGAAGCGACCTCTTAGGCCGCCGGCCCGGTCGGAGCTCCCCTCGGCGGATCCATTCCTCGAAAAGAGGAGGGAAGTCGCCGTGCTCTTTGCGCGGCTTGCCGATCTCGGCAATGACCTCGTCCCGGTCCGTGACCAGGACGCGGACGCCGCGCTTGACCTGGCGCAGATAGGCGCTCAAGTTGTTCTTCAAGTTCTTGACCCCGACCCGCTCGACGGCCTTCATCGGGTCGCATCGTAGCTACAAGTGGCTACTATGTCAAGCCGATGTCCTCTGTTTGCGTCGCCGCGCCCGGTGTGTAAGATCCGAGCGGATCCATGCTCTTCTCTTCAATGATTGTGGCCGCGTTCCTGATGATCTGCGGCTGGTACTGGTTGACTCAGCCGATTGCGCCGGTGCGCCGAGCCCGTGACGCCACTTTGACCGCCTCGCCGGAGCGGCTCGAGCGGCACATTCGAATGCTCTCGGATGAGTGCTCGCCTCGTGACGGCTGGCATCCGGCCAATATGGAACGGGCGGCGGCCTATATCGCCCGCCAGCTCGAACCGTCGGGCGCGATCGTTTCGGAACAGGTGTTTCGTGCCGCCGGCGCAACCTTCCGCAACGTGATCGGGGCCTTCGGGCCGGACACAGTGGACCGGATTGTCGTCGGCGCCCACTACGACGCCGCGGAGGGTCATGCCGGCGCGGACGACAACGCGAGCGGGGTGGCGGGTCTGATCGAGCTCGCTCGCCTGCTTCGGGATCAGCCGCTCACGCGTCGAGTAGAGCTCGTCGCCTTCGCGCTCGAGGAAGCCCCCTTTTTTGGGACGGCTGAGATGGGAAGCTTCGTGCACGATTTGCTCCTTCATGCGGCGGGAGGGCGCGTCACCGCGATGATCAGCCTGGAGATGATCGGCTATTTTTCCGACCGGCCAGGGAGTCAGGGGTTTCCCTTCGCCGCCCTGAAAGCCCTCTATCCGACGACCGGGAACTTCATCGTCGTGGCGGGCCGTCTGCGCGACGCGCGTCTGGTCCGACGGCTCAAGCGTTCCATGCGAGGCGGCTCGAACCTGCCGGTTTACTCAATCAACGCACCCCGCTCCCTGCCGGGGCTCGACCTGTCTGACCACGCGAGTTACTGGGACCGCGGCGACGCGGCCGTGATGGTGACCGACTCGGCCTTCTATCGAAATCCCAACTATCACACCGCCGCCGATCGCCCGGACACTCTCGACTATTCGCGCCTGGCCGCAGTGGTCGAAGGCGTTGCGCGCGCCGTCGTGGACCTGGCAAACACATGATTCGGTTCTCGTCAGGGCGTCGGAGCCTGTGGAAGGAGTCGCGCCGCCTGATCCTGCCGGCTTCCGGGGCATCACGAGCTTCTTCCTCGCCGCCGGCGGCCGGTCCTACGTCCATTCCTGCCAGCGAACGTTGGCCGATCTCTAGATAATGGGTTCTGTTCAGCGGCGCGAGCCGACCGTCCTGCTTGTGGTTCTCGGAGCGTGCCTGGCGTCGTCGGCCGTCGGTGCGCGCGACCGGTTCACCTGGTTTCTCGAGGTCGCGCCCGTTCTCGTCGGTGTGCCGATCCTGCTCGCGACGTACAAGCGCTTTCCGTTGACGCCGCTCGCGTACCGGCTGATTTTCCTTCACGCGTTGATTCTCATGGTGGGCGGGCACTACACGTACGCCGAGGTCCCTCTCGGTTTCTGGATGAAGGACCTCTTCGGATTCGCGCGCAACCACTACGACCGGATCGGGCATTTCGCGCAGGGGTTCGTGCCGGCGATCCTGGTCCGGGAGGTCCTTCTGAGAAAGACGCCTCTGCGGTCCCGCGGCTGGGTCTTCTTTCTCGTGACCTGCGTGTGTCTCGCGATTAGCGCCTGTTACGAGTTCGTCGAGTGGGGCACGGCCGTCGCGACGGGCTCGAAGGCCGACGCCTTCCTCGGAACTCAGGGAGATCCCTGGGACACACAGTGGGACATGCTCTGGGCGCTCATCGGCGCGATCTGTTCTCAGCTCTTGCTATCCGGCCCGCATGATCGTCAACTGCGGGTGGTGGAAGGGGCCGCATAGAACCTTCCCGGAACCCCTCTTCGTCTCGTCCACTGTCCCGGATGCGACCGGAAAGAGGAGGGGAGGAGTCGGGTGCGCGGCGTTATCGGGCCAGAGGCACGATCTTCGACTTGAGGAGCTTGCGGTCGCGGGTCAGGAGGGGTGCCTGGTGAGCAAGGCTCGTCGCGGCAATGATCTCATCGGCAGGATCGCTTCGGAAGTCGAGGCGCCTCAGGGCTCTGACGACGGCCAATGTCAAGGGCCAGACGTGGACGCTGGCCAGAAACCGATCGAGTTCTGAGTCGTCGAGGTCGAGCTCGATGCGCCCGAGCTCGGCAAGCCTGGCAAGCTCCCACAAGACGATGGCGGAGATACCCCAGCGCGCCGTCCGCAGAATCCGGCCCTCGCGCGACGTCACCTCGCCGGTCATGGCGTGGAGCAGGATGTGGGTATCAAGATTGAGCATGCCACTTGAGACCCGTCGAGAAGATGTCCCCTTTGATCTTGAGCCGTCCCTTCAGCTTCCCGATGAGCTCTGCCGACTCTGTTCGGATCGGAATCAGCTTGGCAACCGGTTTTCCTCGCTTCGTAATGACGATGCCATCTTCGCCTACCCTATCGAGAAGCGAAAGGCACTGTTCTTTGAACTTCGCGGCCGGAATCTGTTTCATCGTGAAATCATAGCACTGGTCACATTAAGTGTCCACTTCCCTGACGGGCTCGCACGCGGCGGCGCCAGGAGTGGTGGACGCCTGCGGGCAATCCCCGATCAGGCGACAATCCCGAGCCGGTTCTTCCCGTTGAACTCGTAGCCAGGAAAGACGGCTGCGAGGTTCGCGATTCCCATTCGCTTCGACAGCAGTTCGGCGAAGACGTCGCGGAAGTCGGTCGTGACGGCGAGGTCGCGGTCCTCGTAGAGGTGCGAGGAGTCGAGGCCCGGCCACTTTCCGTAGACCTTGCCGCCCTGGACGCCGCCGCCTAAGAGCAGCATGACGTTGGCGTGGCCGTGGTCGGTGCCGCGGTTGCCGTTCTCCTTCACCGTGCGGCCGAACTCCGACATCGTGACGAGCGTCACGTCTCCCATGCGGGAGCCGAGGTCCCTCGCGAACGCCGCGATGGACTGGCCGTAGTCGAGCAGGCGATTGGAAAGTTGTCCCTGCGATCCGCCCTCGCCGGCGTGCGTGTCCCAGCCGCCGATGTCGGTGAATGCGACTTCCAGTCCGACGTCCGCCTTGATGAGCTGCGCGACCTGCTTCAACGCGTTTCCGAAAGTGCTCCTGGGATAATTGGCGCCGTTGTGCGGTCCGATCCTCACGGGATCGGCCGCCTGGATGATCCGGACCGCCTCGAAGGATTCCTTCGCGGTCCCGGCGAGCATCCCGGCGACGGCTTCCGCGTACATCGCTTCGAAGGAGTCGGAGACGGCCGGCGTGGCGGCCCCGGCCCGGATGCCGAACTGCGCGATGTTGCTCATGGCCACGGCGCCGGCCGGGCCCGCGAGAATGCGCGGGAGGGCCGGCGTCAGGGACACCGCGCGAAGGGGAGAAGACTCCCGGGTCTTCTTCCCGCCGGCTTCCAGCGCCCGGCAAAGGAACCCGTCCTCCGTCGCCTTGACGCCGGGCGTTCCCGACTCCATGAAGTCCTGCGCGTCGAAATGAGAGCGCGTCGCGTCCGGGCTGCCCGCGGCGTGCACGAACGCAGCCGACCGGTCCTTGAAATACGGAAGGATGGGGGAGAGCGCCGGGTGCATGCCGAAGAAGCCGTCCAGGTCGAGGGCCGTGCCCTCTCCGGAGCCGGGCCTCGGGATGGCGATCGAAGGCCGCGCGTCGTAGTACGTCTTCTCGCCGTAAGGCACGACCACGTTCAACCCGTCCACGGCGCCCCGCTGGAAAATCGCCACGAGGACCCTGCGGCTTGCGCCTGGAAGTGTTGTGGTGCCCGCCATGCGCACGAACACCCTGGGCAGGAAGCCCCCGGCCACCAGCGCGAGGCCGCTCGATTTGAGAAACACCCGTCGATCAATCACGGCTGCCTCCGTGCCGCTCCGTCGTCCCTCTCTCTTCCCGGTCATCCCCTTGCTCCCTCCCCTGTCATCCTGCTGCTCCCTCCCTGTCATCCTGAGCCCAGCGAAGGATCTGCTCCGGTCCATTGCCGACAGGGCAGATTCTTCGTCGCTTCGCTCCTCAGAATGGCAGGGGGCCCTGTCATCCTGAGCGCAGCGAAGGATCTGCTCTGGCCTGCCTTCACTGTCGTTGAAACTCCGGACTCCCCAGGAGCAGTCCGGCGATCAGCGGAATCGCCGGCCGGCGATTCCCTTCTCCGATACTCCGTTCCAGAGCGCGCCTCGTTTCGGGAGAGAGTTCTCCTTCGACGAGAGCGCAGGAGAGAGCCTCCGCCGCTTTCTTCGCATCCGCCGCGCTCTCCGGCTCGATCAGCCTCTCCACGTCCGTCCAGGTGCCGGGAAGCTTGTTGGCGGCGAGCTGCAAGGCGAAGTTCAAACGCGAGACGAGTGCTCCCGTGTTGACCCAGGCGGCAGCGGTGTCCGAGTAACCGGTCGGTGGCTGGCAGAGGTATAGCGGCTCGCCCATTTGCGCCAGCTGCCGTGCGATTGGGAGGGCGTCGTCGGGGGAAGCGCCGACCGCGCGCACGGCCGAAACGACGTACTCGAACGGAGACTTGATCTTCGCGCGGTAGTAGCGCGGATCGAAGAACTCCGGGCTTGTGACGACGGCCCGAACCGTTTCCCGCAGGTCGCCGCCGGTTCCGAGGAATTTCTTCGCCACTCGCTCCACAAGCTCGCTCGGAGGGGCATCCGCCACAAAGCGTTGGCAGAGCTGAAAGGCGATGCGGCCAGCGGTCGCGGGATGCCGAGCGAGAATCCGGATCATCATCTCGCCTTCTTCGATCCCGCCTCCGGCCGGGAGCCTATGGCCGAGGACCGTCTTCGCGCCGGTGTCGTGAAGAGCCGCACGGAAGAGGAAGCCGGCGCCCTGCTCCGGTCGCACGATCGACCAGCCCGTCAGGGCGCGCGCGAGCTCCGTCACGTCCTTCTGCGTGTAGCCGCCGTCTACGCCGAGCGTGTGCAGCTCCATGAGCTCCCGGGCGTAGTTCTCGTTCAACCCTCCCGGGGGACGGTTTGGGTTCGCGGCTCCCGCGCGCATTCCGAAGAGGCCTTGACCGAACAGGCCACGCCCGAGAGGAATTGGCCGGACCGGCCGGTGGGCCTCGTCGGCGGTGGACTGGGCGTTGTCCAGGTAGAAGAGCATGGCCGGAGACTTCGCGGTCGCCAGGAGGAGATCTTCGAATCTTCCCCAAATGCGCGGGAGGACGGCGTCGCGCTCGAAGGACGTGATGAAGACGCGGTCGAGACCCTTGCCGGCGAAGACGTTGAAGTGATTCATCCAGAAGTCGACGAGGATCTCGTTTAACTGCCTTTCCGACTCCGCGGCCCGGAGGATCCGCGCCTGGGAGAGTTCTTCGACGATGCGGCGGGGCCGGTTTTCCGGCAGGATCATCTGCCGGATCCTCTCGGCTTCGTCCACGGCGTCGTTTCGATCGGCGTACCCCGAGGCCATTGTCTCGTCCCGGCTCGCGAGCTTGCGCTGCCTCTGCCGCCGCGCCTCGCGCAATGGCCTTTCGAATCTTCCGAACAGCTGCGTCGTCGTCATCTCGAGCGTCGGGAACCGCTTCAGGCTCGCGGAGGCCGCGGCGTCGGAAATATCTTCTGGCTTCAGCTGCCGATCGGTGTAGGCGGAAACACCCATGGCCAGGACCTTCTCCACGTCTCCAGGACGAGGACCGAAGCCCAGGCGGTTCAGCGCGTGAATCGCTTTCTCCCGCTCCGTCAGCACCGGCCCGTCTTTGCCTGAAGACGTTACCGCGGAGGCGAGAAGCGTCGCGAATCCGGCGATCGCGAGCGTGGAGGCGGCGCTGCATCCATACCTCTTCGTTCTCATCTCGAATTGTTAGACGACAGCGCGACAGCCGGGATTACGGATGATAAAATTCTGAACGGATGGAACTTTCCGGCGGATTCCAGGACGAGTGCGGCGTCTTCGGCGTCTGCGACTCGCAGGACGCCGCCAACATCGCCTACCTGGGACTCTATGCTCTGCAGCATCGCGGGCAGGAGTCGGCCGGGATCGCCACGCTCGAGGACGATCACATCTACATCGAGCGGGAGATGGGCTATGTCGCCGACGTGTTCGACGGGGCGCGGCTCTCGCGGCTGCCCGGACGGACGGCCATCGGCCACGTGCGCTATTCGACGGCGGGGGCCTCGCTCCTGATCAACGCCCAGCCCATCGTGTTCGCGACCGGCCGCGGGCCGCTGGCGCTCGCGCACAACGGAAACCTGGTCAATGCGCGGCAGATCCGCGCGGACCTGGAGCGGTCGGGCGCGCTGTTCACCACCACGTCGGACTCGGAAGTGATCCTGCACCTGGTCGCCCGGTCGAAGGAGCCCACGCTCACCAGGGCCATCGCCGATGCGTTGCTGACGGTCCGCGGAGCCTACTCGCTCTTGATCCTCTCGACCGAGGGGATCTTCGCGGTGCGGGACCCCAACGGCATCCGGCCGCTCTCGCTCGGAATCCGCGAGGGATCGCCCGTCGTCGCGTCGGAGAGCTGCGCGTTCGACCTGATCGGCGCGAAGTTCGAGCGCGACGTCGAGCCCGGCGAGATCGTCAAGCTCTCGCGGGAAGGATTCGCGTCCCACCGCTTCGCGTTCCCTCAGCACACGCCGTGCATCTTCGAGCACGTCTATTTCTCGCGCCCCGATTCGCTCGTCTTCGGGCGCAGCGTCGCCGCGTCGCGCGAGGCCTTCGGCGCGCGCCTGGCCCGCGAGTACCCCGCGGAGGCCGACGTCGTCGTGCCCGTGCCCGACTCCGGCTTGTACGCGGCGCTCGGCTACGCGCGGGAGTCGGGCATCCCGTTTGCCCTCGGCCTCGTCCGCAACCACTACGTCGGGCGCACGTTCATCGAGCCCAAGCAGGCGATCCGCCACTTCGGCGTGAAGGTCAAATTGAACCCCGTGCGCGAAGTCGTCGAAGGCAAGCGCATCGTGCTCGTGGACGACTCGATCATCCGCGGCACGACGTCGAAGAAGATCGTCGGCATGCTGCGCGAGGCGGGTGCGCGCGAGGTCCACGTGCGCGTCTCCTCGCCTCCGACGACGGCCTCCTGCCACTACGGCATCGACACGCCGACGCGCCGGGAGCTGATCGCCTCGAGGCAGCCCGTGGAAGATATCCGCGAGTTCATCGGCGCGGACAGCCTGGGCTACCTCTCGACCGAAGGGATGCTGCAGGCCTTCGGCCGGCCGCAGCAGTCCACCTGCACGGCCTGCTTCACCGGCATCTATCCCGTCGAAGTCCCCGAAGAAGAGCGCGAGAAGGAAGGCGCGGTCGCGAAGTACTAAGCGAAAGATCTGCTCATCCGACGAGGGCAGATTCTTCGTCGCTCTGCTCCTCAGAATGACACAGAATGAGACGCAAAACCTCCCCTGTCATCCTGAGCGCAGCGAAGGATCTGCCCTGGTGGATCAGCCGTTTTGACCGAGCAGATTCTTCGTCGGTGTCCTCCTCAGAATGACAAAGGGAGATGCAGCCCTCAGAACGAGACTTAACCCTCTCGCCGCGGTTTCGGTGAGGCAGGCCCCCCTATTTGGCAGCCTGGATGGCAACGCGCTCGGCAATCGTGTCGTAATGCGAGGCCATGTGCTGCCGCAGCTCCAGGCCGGGATTCTGAGTGAGACCGGCCCGGCGAGCCCGCGCGCCGGCTTCGGGGTCCTCCTGCTGCGCGGCCAGGTCTTTCCAGCCGTTATAGCGGGTAACGTAGAGATAATCCCAGGGGGAACCTTCGCGGTGCTGCAGCAAGACCGAGTCTCCGGGCCGGAGACTGCCAGCGGCAATACGCTTCAAGGTTTCCTCGAGCTCGGCGCGATGGCCGGCGGCGCCGCGGTAGGTGGTGGCGATGTAGATATCGCTGCCGGCCGGTGCGGCGCCGGCCTGCTGCTGACCGATGCCCATCGCTTTCGCGAACTCGGACCAGGCGGGGCCCTGTGCGTATGTGTCGTTGTGCCAGGCACGCAGTTCGCGGGCAGGCCCGAAGGGCGTTCCAGAAGTGTCGATTGTGACCTTGTTACCCAGATGCTGAATGACCGCGAAGTCCCAGTCGTCGCCTTCCAGATGCCGGAGAATCAGCGCGTGCGTGGGCATCGGGGTGTCGGGAGTGGGGTTCCTGAGGCTGTTGAGCAGTTCGGCTGACTTGCCCGGCGCGGCCTTGACGAAGTGGACATGGTAGAGGTCGGTGCGATTGGAAGCGGCAGGGCTGGCCCCTGTCGGCTGCGACTGCTGCGCCGGCGCTGCGAATACAACCAACAGCAACATGGTCAGGGAGAGTGTCACCCGATTCTTCATATGGTCCTCCTCATCGGTACTTGCTTCCGATCTTCGAGTTTCGCTTTTCGTTCAGCAGGGTCGGGGCATCCTACATCCGGCACGGGCGCCTCAGCAAGCGACCAGCGGCGTGGCCGCCTGGCGTAGTTCGACGCCCGGGGAGTTGTCGCAGCGCTCGGTCCTGTCACCAACGGCAACGGATAGTCGTACGGCTCGCGGGCAGGCTGTTGCCTGCCTTTGGAGGAGCTGCCACGACGGGCGAGGATGTGGTGATCACTCGGACGAAGAAGTACACTTTGTCATTCCGGGTCAACTGCGCACAGTGTGAAGACTCTTCTGCTCGCGACTTCCGTCGCCATCCGCGGCGCCACGCTCATTGACGGAACGGGGTCGCCCGCCCGGCCGAATTCTCTGGTCGTGATCTCCGGTGAGAGGATTGTCTCGGCCGGTCAAGCGACGCCGGAGGCGGTCAAGGCCCTGCCGGCCGGGACGCGGGTCGAGGACGCCTCGGGCAGGTGGATCGTCCCCGGGTTCGTGGACGCGCACGTCCACGCGGAGTCGGACGCCGACTTGAAGCAGATGCTCCGCTGGGGCGTCACGTCCGCCCGGCTCATGGCCGAGGACGTGGAGGAGTCGGCGAGACTCGCAGCAAGAACGAGAGGGAGGACCGACGTCCCGGAAGTCTTCCCGGCGGCGCCGATCTTCACGGCGAAGGGCGGCTGGTGGGACCAGGGACAGGCTCCGGACTCGAACCTGGATCGCTTCCCCGGCACCCCGGAACGGGCCCGCGCCTCCGTGCGCCGCGCGATGGCGCTCGGCTCCGCCGAGGTCAAACTGATGCTCGACGACATGCACTGGTGCCGCGATCCGCTGCCGAGTCTTCCGAGGATGAGGCCGGAGATCGCGCGGGCCCTGATCGAGGAGGCTCGCCGGGCGGGCCTGCGCGTCACCGTCCACGCGCCGAGCCTCCCGGACGCGAAGGAAGCGGTCGCCCTCGGCGCGACGGCGCTCGCGCACGGCGTCCTCGATACTCTCGACGAGGGGACGGCCCGCGTCATGAAGACGAGGCCGGTCTTCTACATCCCGACGATGGACATCTTCGAGTTCCTGGCGGACACGCGAGCGTTCGTCACGGGAGTCCTCTCCGATCCGCGCGCGGAAAGAGGCCTTCCTCAGTCGGTGGTGGCTCGCTACAGATCGCCCGCCTACTCCGAGGGATACGCAAAGCGCTATCCGAACTTTCAAAACGTCCGCGAGCGCCTGGGAAAGCTCAGGGGAAACCTGGTCCGTCTTCACGCGGCGGGCGTCCCGATTGCGCTCGGCACCGACATGTGGGCGTTTCCCGGACTCGGCGTCTCGATCGAGATGGACTTGTACGTCAAGGCCGGCCTCTCTCCTCTCGAGGCGATCCGGGCGGCGACGGAGACCGCCGCTCGCTCCCTTGGAATCGACAAGGACCGCGGAACTCTTGAGCCCGGAAAGCGCGCGGACTTCCTGATCCTTTCCGAGGACCCTTTGCGGGACATCAAGAACGTTCGGGGGCTTCAGGAAGTCTGGAAATCGGGTCAGCCGGTCTGGAAAGCTTCTGCCGCAGGCTCGACGCAGATACGGCGTCCGTAGTTGGTTGAGTGTCTCGGCACTCGGGTATATCCTGAACGGAGCAGAGAATTAGGCCGTGAGCCAATCAACGCCGTCAGCGAACCCCCTCTGGATGACGGTCGAGTTGTGGGCTCGTTTCGACAAGATGCTCGGCCGCTGGATAGTCGGGAGCCCGGAATTGGACGTGTGGTCTTCCGGCAAGACGCCGCAGGAATCCGTCGAACGCGCGAGCGAAGCGATCACGCTGTTTCTCGACGAGGCGACGCAGATGGGGACCGTGTGGGAGATCCTTCGGAGCGCTCGCATTGCGTTACGCGATAGACCAGAACCGCCCCCAACACCGGGCGTGTTCGCGCGCCTTATCAACAGCCTTTCATATAAGCCCTTTCTGCCAGCAGTGTTTCAGGTCTCCCGTAAAGCCGCTTGATTGACCGTCACGCGGGCGGAAATCGAGACATTCCTGGCGTCAGATCCTCGGCAGACGCTGATCGGTCGCAAGCGCCCGTGCCAAGTCGCATTCCGATGCACCGATGAACCGATCACCCAACCCTCCTGACGACCTCTTGCGGTTCCGTCCCGAGTTTCCGATCCTCGAGAAGACGACCTATCTCATCTCCAACTCGCTTGGCGCGATGCCACGCGCCGCCGGCCGCGCGCTCGCCGAATACGCCGACACGTGGGCGACGCGGGGAGTGCGCGCCTGGGCGGACTCCTGGTGGGACATGTCCGTTGTCGTCGGAGACGTCATCGCGCCGCTCCTTGGCGCGCCACCCGGCAGCGTCTCGATGCTCCCCAACGTGACGATCGCCTCGGCCGTCGTGCTCTCCTCGCTCGACTACCTGCGGCCGCGAAACAGGATCGTGATGATCGAAGGGGAGTTCCCTTCGGTGCGCTACGTCTACGAGTCCCTGGCCACGCGCCTCGGCGCCGAGATCGTCGTCGTGCCGTCGCCCGGCGGGGATGGACTGTCGGCCGATGAAGAGCGGATCCTCGAGGTGATCGACGAGCGGACTGCGCTCGTCGCGATCTCGCACGTGTTGTTCAAGAGCGCCTTCGTCCTCGACGTCGCTCCGATCGCCGAGAAATGCCGCCGCTCGGGAGCCCTCCTCGTCCTCGACGCCTACCAGTCGGCCGGGACCCTTCCCGTTTCCGTGGAAGCCCTGGGCGCGGACCTGGTCGTCGGCGGGGTTCTGAAGTGGCTCTGCGGCGGTCCCGGCGCGGCATTCCTCTACGTCCGGCCGGATCTGCGCGTCAGGCTCGCGCCGGCCCTGACCGGCTGGATGGCTCATCCCGCTCCCTTCGATTTCGAGCCCCCTCCCATGCATTACCGCGACGACGCATTCCGGTTCCTGCTCGGGACTCCCGCCATTCCCGCTCTCTACGCGGCGCGTGAGGGGCCGCGGATCGTCGCCGAGGCCGGCGTTGACGTGATCCGAGCGAAATCTCTGCGACAGACCTCGCGCTTGATCGAGCTGGCGGAGGGGCGCGGGTTGCGGTGCGCGACGCCGCGCGATCCCGCGCGCCGGGGAGGAACTGCCGCCGTCGATTTCGAGAACTCCCTGGGAGTCTCCCGGGAACTCAACGCTCGCGACGTGGTCGTGGACTACCGGCCGGGCGTGGGCATTCGGATGTCTCCGCACTTCTACAACGAGGACCGCGAGCTCGACGCAGCCTTCGAAGCCATTGACGAAATTCGCTCGGCGGGGTCCTGGCGGCGCTGGCAGGGGCGACCATCGCTCGTCAAGTGATGCGAACCCCCGCGCGCCAATCGGTGGTCCCGCAGCCGGCTCGCGACGCACGTTCCCGGGATCGCCCGCGGTTGAGTTTCCCGGAAGACGACGGTTGATGACGCAGTCCGGGCCGGCAAGAAACCTCGATTCCTCGACCCCTTGGATCGGGGCCCGCGGGGTCGAGGACTGGATGCGTCGTCATGGCGATCTTGCGGCGTTTGTTGCGGTTGTCATCGTCGTCGCGATTCGGATCGTCGCCGCGCGGGATAGGTATCTGAGCCCCGACGAGGCGCTCCACCTCGAGGCGGCGAGCGCGCCGAGCATCGTCGGTGTCTACGAGAACAGCCGGTTTCTCGCTCATCCACCGCTCTTCTTCCTGCTCCTGCACTTCTGGATGCGCGCGGGAAGCTCCGAGTTCTTTCTGCGCTCGCTTCCCGCGGTCTTTGGCGTCGGATTCCTGTGGTTTGCCCATCGTTGGGCCGGCCGTCTCATCGGGAGGACCGCCGGACTGATGACACTCTTCCTCCTCGCCTTCTCGCCGGCATTCCTGCCCCTCTCGGCCGAGGTGCGCGGATACAGCCTTCTGCTCTTTCTCTCTGCCGCGGCGCTCGCCGAGCTCGAAGCGGCGCTCGGAGCGCGATCTCCCGCGAGAATGGCCGGGTTCTCTCTTCTCCTCCTTCTGGCGATCCTTGCTCACTACGCGGCTCTCTTCACCACGATGTCTCTCTTCGTTTATGCGCTGGTTCGCTTCTGGAGAGACCGGCCGCCGCGCCGGGTCTTCTGGAACTGGGCGGTCTTTCAGGCGGCATTGGCCGCTCTCTATCTGTTCCTGTATTTCACGCAGGTGGCTCCACTCCGCGGGACCGAGGCGGTTCAAACCCTCACCGGACCGCTTGCCAGCAGCTATTTCCATCACGATTGGGAGACGGCTTTCGGCTTTCTCCTCCGGCAGACGGCGGCGGTCTCTCGTTATCTCGTCGGTTCGCGGATCGCGGCTGCCGTCGCGAGTGTTTTCGCCGCCGCTGGTGTTGTCTCTCTCGCGCTTCAGCGCAGACCCTCCGCTCTCCTGCTCGCGCTTCCCTTGCTCCTGGGAGCGGCCTTCGCCTTGATGGCCCTGTATCCGTTTGGCAGGACACGGCACTCCGCCTATCTTCTTCCCTTTGCCGGCGCGGCCGTCGGGGCCGCCGTCTCGGCGTTCTCCGCGAGGCGACACCGGGTGCTCCTGTCCGGTATCGCTCTGCTCCCTCTGCTCTGGGGAAGGCCGGATTGGTCGTCGCCGCCCCAGAGCCTTCCCCTAACGAAGGCCGCGATCGACCGGCTTCGGACGATCGCCCCGCACGGGAGTCTGCTGTGGACCGACCGCCAGACAGGGTCTGTCATTCGCTACTATCTAGGCGCCTATGGGCCGAGCGCCGGCCCTCCGCGAGACTACCGCATCGTCCGCTCTCCGGTCTGGGCTTCCGATCCCGAGAAGCTCGGCGAGGAGATCGAGCGGCTGATCGGGATCTACCGCCTTTCCGCCGGGCAGCGCTTGTGGATGATCCGCCTCAGCCTGGAGGACGACTCCATGGCGGCGTTGGTCCGGCGTGTTCCGGCCGCCGCTTTCTCGGTCGTAGGGAGATTCGGTGACATCCTCATCGTCGAAGTCCGGCTCCGGGACTCTCCCGGCCAGAGAGGCGCGATGGACGAGCCGAAGCCGCCCCTCGAAGGTGTCCAGACGACCTCCGGCCCGGGTTTCGTCACGTGACGCGGTCGCTTTCTCGCCGCTTGTCGGGGGCGACTCTTCTTGCCGCGGCGGTGCTCGCGACGACTGTCCTCTGGCTCGTTTCGCGCGGAAAATGGTCGGACGCGATCATCGACACGGGAACGGAGTGGATCTACGCCGACGCGCTGGCGCGCGGCGAGATGCTCTACCGCGACGTCCTCTACTGGTTCGGTCCTTTTACGCCGTACTTCCAGGCCGCCTTCTTTCGTCTGTTTGGATCGACTTTCTCGACGCTCGCCCTCTGCGGTCTCGCGGGGGCTTCCGGCGTGTTGCTGGCACTGTTCTTCGCGCTCCAACGTGTCACGGGCCGGCGCGAGGCCATTCTGTGGACGGCTCTCGCGATCCCGGCTCTGGTCTTCATGCCCAATTCCGGCGGTGCCATTCTGGGCATGGGATACCGGATATGGCATCCCGCGGGCTTCGCGCTGGTGGCGTGCGGTCTCGCCTCGCTGCGGGGATCTCGCAGGAACACGCTGCGGTGCCTCGGTGCGGGGGCGTGCGTGGGCTTCGCCGGCCTCTGCCGGACGGAATGGGGAGTGATCACGCTCGTGTCGGTGCTCACCGCCCAGTGGATGCGCTGGCGCTCGGCCGCGCGTCCCTCCCGGGACATGCTTCTGACGGCCGTGGCCGCGTTGGTGACCTTTGCCGCGGCGCTCGGAGGTTTTGCGGCGGCAGCCGGCCCGGCGGCGCTCCTGCGAGACGCTCCGGTGTTGCTGGTGGGGATACCCCGCGACACTCCCGCCGGGTCGGTCCTGGCCCCTTTTCGAGGCTGGCGCGATGGGATTCCCCTCCTTCTGTATTCGACCGCTCTCTGGATCGGAGTCGCTTCGCTCACCGGCGTCCTCGCCGCGAGAGGCGTCAGTAACGAACGGACTAAACACTGGCTCCGGCTCCTGCTGGCCGTTCTCGCGGCGATGGCCCTTCTCGCGGCCGCGGGCGCCGCGCAGGACGCGATTCTATTCAGCGCGGCGCCGCTGCTCTGTCTGGCGACTCTGGCGGCCGGCCTGGTCCGGCGACGAGGTCCGCGGGCGGCGGCCCTCGCGGGGTTCGGATTGCTGGGACTTCTCGCCTCGCATCGGAGACTGTTTCACATCGCCGATTCAGGCTACGTGGCGCCGCCGCTCCTGTTTGCTTTCGTCTGCGCGGCCGGTCTTCTCCGGATACTCGTGGCACGGGAGAAACAGAGGGCGCTGCGGTTTCGGTTCCGCGCGATCCTGGACGGCGCGCTTGCCATTCTCATCGGCGTCGCCTTCCTGGGCCGCGCCCTCCAGTACTCTTCGGACGAGCGCGTGCCGGTGCCCGGGACCGGCGGCATGCTGTCCGCGCTGCCCGGGACCGCTCGCGACCTCGCTCTCGTAGCGACAATGGTCCGCGCGGAGACGAGCGAGAGAGATGGACTCGTCGTTGTCCCGGAGGGGGGGGTCCTGAACTATCTCGCCGGACGCCCGAACCCCATGCGCCACAAGATCTCCATACCGGGCTATCTGCGGGAGTCGAATGAAGAGGACTTCCTCCGGGATCTTCGGCGCGCGCGGCCGGCGGCCATCGTCATCGTCAAACGGCCCGCCGGAGAGTACGGACGCGGGCTCTTCGGACAGGGATACGGACAGCGAACGCGCGACTGGATCGAGCGACATTATTCCCGGCGCTCGGTGCCGGCCGCCGCTGCCGAGGTCTTTAGGATTGCGCCGGGAAATCCCGAGCACTCCCGCCATGAGTGAGGAAGTCCGCGTCGCGTCCGCCGAGTATCGGGCCGAGAGAGAGCCGTGGCTTCGACGTCATTGCGATCTCTTCGCCTCTGCGATTGTCGCGATCGGCTTCGGAATACGGGTTCTCGCGGCGCAGGGCAGGTCCCTGAGTGGAGACGAAGCCGTTCATTTTCTGCTGGCGAATCTGCCGCGAGCCGGCGACCTCTACAAGGCGAGCCTGAACAATGCTCACCCCCCGCTGTTTTTTTTCCTGTTGCACTTCTGGGCTTATCTCGGGACTTCGGAATTCTTCCTGCGGCTTCTTCCCGCGGTCTTTGGAGGAGCCTTTCTCTGGGTCGCCTACCGGTGGGTCCTGATTCTGCTGGGCAGGCCGGTCGGTCTCATGACCCTCGTCCTGCTGTCGTTCTCGCCGGCTCTGGTGGCGCTTTCGGGGCAGCTTCGAGACTACAGTCTGTTGCTTCTGCTGATTGCGGCCGCGCTCGCCGCCTTCGAGCGCGCCATGGAAAAACGGTCGGCGCTTGCGATGGTGGCCTCCTCGACGTTGCTCTCTCTGGCGACCCTCACGCATTACTCGGCTTTCTTCGTCGCGCTGGTCCTGTTCGTCTATGGACTCGTTCGTTTAAGAACTGGCCACCTCCCGCCTGACTTCGTCAGAGCCTGGGCCGCCTGCCAGGCCGGTTTCGGGGCTCTCTGCCTGTTTCTCGCCGGGACCCATGTCGCGGACCTTCGGGGAAGCTCGTTGGAGCGCCTCGTCATGACGCGCATGCTGCGGGCGGAATACTTCCAGGCAGATCAGGACAGACTGCTCGACTTTCTCTTTCGGCAGACAGCGGCCATCTTCCGTTTCCTGTGTGGCTCGGCCGCGGCCGGAGCGATCGCGAGTGCCCTGGCTGTGGCTGGCCTCATCATTCTCGCGACGAAACGCGACGTTTCGGCGCTTCTCCTGGCGCTTCCCTTTCTTTTCAGTGCGGGGGCGTCCCTCATGGATGTCTATCCCTACGGCGGGACCCGTCACTCCGTCTTTCTGCTCGTGTTCGCATCGGCAGCGATCGGGGTCACGCTGTCCGCTCTCGCCGCCAGCAGACTCTGGCCGGCAGCCGTCCTCGTCGTGGTCCTGGTGCCCGTGAGTCTCTCGACGGTCCTCCGAGCGCCCGAACATCACAGCGCCGCCCGGATGAAAGCGGCGATCGACGAATTCCGGGCCGCCGCTCCCCCTGCAAGTCTCTTGTTCATGGATCTCGAAACGGGCAGCATCCTCGAGTATTACCTGGAACGGAAGGCTGGGTCGATACCCCGCGCCGGGCTCCAAGACTTCTGGGAAAGTTCCGCCGGCGGGTACCGTATTGTCGGCGCGCCGTTTTGGAACGCGACGGAATACGTTCTCGGCAATGAGCTTCAGAGGTTCGTCGAGGTGTATCGCATACCGGCCGGGCAACTGATCTGGGTGATCCACATCGGGCCGGGTTACGACCCCTCCGCTGCGGTGTCCCGGCGATTCCCCGGGGCGGTCTTGAGGCACGTTTCGAGGCGCGACGAGATGGCGTTCGTCGAGGCCGTTATTCCGTAGGCGCCGGCGGCGGAGAGACTCGTGTTGGAATCGGTTAACCTAATCCCATCGAGAGCATGACGTCCGCACCCACGGCCGGCGGCGAGCGACCCCGCTCCTCGGCGCCGTCAGCCGGCCGTGTCTCCAGGAGATTCGTTCTCCTGCTCGTCTGGCTCGTCAGCGCCGTCTACGTATTTCCTTTTCGGCTTCGCGGTTGGATTCCGACAGATGAAGGAGCCTTCGGCCACTCGGCGGAACGCGTGTTGAACGGTGAGATGCCGCATCGCGATTTTCCGGAGATCTATACGGGAGGGTTAAGCTTCTGGAACGCACTTGCTCTCAGGGTTTTCGGTCTTCGGCTCACATCAATTCGCCTGGCCCTCTTCGTCTGCTTTCTGGCGTTCGTTCCCGCGGTTTTTGCGATCGCCTCCCGATTCGGCCCTCCTCTCCTCTCGGGACTGATCACGCTTCTCGCCGTCGCCTGGAGCCTGCCGAATTACTTCGCCGGCAGCGTGTCCTGGTACAACCTCTTCCTGGCCACCTGGGGCACGCTGGCTCTCCTGCGCCACGTCGAGACGGGACACCGGCGCTGGCTGTTTCTCGCCGGCGCGTTCGCGGGAATCTCCTGCCTCTTCAAAGTCATAGGCGCCTATTTCGTCGCCGCGTCTCTTCTCTTTCTTCTCTATCGAGAGCAACGGCTTTCCGTCCCGGCGGACGGCCCCGCAGGGCGGCGGCACCTCTCCGCATTCCTCCTGTTCCAGGCGGCCGGGCTTTCTCTTTTTCTAGCTGTCCTGTTTGTCACGGTCCGGAGCCAGCTCGGCGAAATGGAGCTTCTGAATTTCGTGGCGCCCGCGGTCATGATCGCCGCCTTTCTGATCTCGCGGGAGTTCCTTGAGGGAGGAGACGGCTTCGCGCGCCGTTTCTTGGTCTTGATGGGATTGGTTCTTCCGTTCGCGGCCGGCGTTCTCCTGCCGACCCTTCTCTTCCTGGCTGTGTTCGCGTGGAACGGCGCGCTCGGCGCCGTCATCCGCGGAGTGATTGCCGGGGCGGGCGCCCACGTCAGTCACATCCGGAATCCGTTGCCGCCGCTCTCCGCGGTCTGGCCCGCCGTTCCGTACACCATCGTGCTCGGAGCCGGCTCACTCGCGCCCTTCCGGTTTGCCCGGCCGCTCCGGGTTCTCCTCGCGGTCGCGCTGGCGGCGGCGCTCTGGCTGTCGGGTTTTTCTGAAGAGATCTACCAGGACGTCTGGTCCTCCGCGTGCTTCCTCGGTGTCTCGGTCGTCTTCGCCGTTTGTTTGCGGCTCCGCGATGCCCATCGTTCGGGGTTCTGGAATTCCGAGACCCGGCAGAAGGTCTTCCTGCTGGCTGCCGTCGTCGCGATCACGAGCCTGGTCCAATTTCCCTATGCCCAGCCGATCTATTTCCTCTATGTCGCGCCTCTGGTCGCGCTCGCGATCTTCGCTCTCGTCCAGAGCGAACCGCATCCGCCCTGGCGACTGCACACCGGGATGCTGGCCTTCTACCTGCTCTTTGCCGTGTTTCGCGCCAACCGCGGCTCCGTCATCGCCCTCGGTAAGTACTTCGAACGGTACGATCCGCCGGCCGTTCTCGATCTTCCCCGGGCCGGCGGCATCCGGGTTAGCGCGAAGGACGCCGCCGTCTACGGCTCGTTGGTGCCGTTCGCCCAGGAGAAGAGCGGCGGGAAGCCGATCTATGCCGGTCCCGACTGCGACCAGATCTATTTCCTGTCGGGCCTTCGGGATGCCGTGTCCTACAGCGCGGGATCTCCCCGCGACCCGATGGAGCGGCCCGACGACGTCTTTCGAAGGCTCGAGGAGAAGGGCGCTCGGGCCGTAATTCTGAATGGCGTGCCCCTGTTTGCCGACCAGCTTCGGCCGCAGGTCGTCGCCCGGTTCGAGGAGCTCTTCCCTCACTCCCGGAAAATCGGTCAGTTCGTCGCGCGTTGGAGGGACTGAGCTTGGTCACCACGTTCCAAGAGAGGAAGAGGCTTGTCTTCCTGCTCGTCTGGCTCGTTAGCGCCGCGTACGTCTTTCCCTTTCGGTTTCGCGGGTGGATTCCACACGATGAGGGAGTGCTCGCTCAGGAGGCGGAATACGTCTTCAATGGCGAGATGCCGCATCGTGACTTCCCGGAGATCTACACGGGCGGACTGAGCTACTGGAACGCGCTTGCCTTCCGGGTCTTCGGTGTTCGGCTGACGTCCCTTCGTCTGGCCTTCTTTCTGTGCTTTCTCGCGTTCGTGCCCGCGGTTTATGGGATTGCCTCCCGATTCGGCCCTCCTCTCCTTTCGGGACTGATCACGCTTCTCGCCGTCGCCTGGAGCGTCCCGAATTACTTCGCCGGCAGCGCCGCCTGGTACAACCTCTTCCTGGCGACATGGGGCACGCTGGCTCTCCTGCGCCACGTCGAGACGGGACGCAGGCGCTGGCTGTTTCTCGCCGGTGCGCTCGCGGGAATCTCCTGCCTCTTCAAGATCACCGGCGCGCATCTCGTTGCCGCGTCTCTGCTCTTTCTCGTCTATCGTGAGCACCAGCTCCTCGCGTCTTCGTCTCGCTCTCACGGGCAGCGGCGCTTTTCCGGATTCCTTCTCTTCAAAGGGGCGGGACTATCGCTCTTTCTGACACTCCTCTTTCTGATGGTCCGGGATCGGCTCGCCGAAATGGAGTTCATGTATTTCCTGGTGCCGTCCGCCGCGATCTGCGGTTTTCTGATCTGGCGCGAGTGCCTGGAGGGAGGCGGCCCTTTCGCACGCCGCTTCTCGGTTTTGATGGGTTTGATCCTTCCGCTGGCGGTCGGCGCTCTCCTGCCAATCGTTCTCTTCCTGGTTCCGTTCGCTCTCGGCGGCGGGCTGGACGATTTCACCCGGGGAGTCTTCGCCGGGACGGGCGCCCACGTGAAGCGGAGATTTTTCATGCCGGCACTCTCCGCATTCTGGCCCGCCGTTCCTTACACGATCGTGCTGGGCGCCGGATCTATCCGCCGCTTCCGTTTCGCGCGGCCCCTGCTGATTCTGCTCGCGACGACACTGACGGCCGCGCTCTGGCTATCGGGCAGCTCGCAGGACATCTATCGCGCGGTCTGGTACTCGGCGCGTTTCCTGGGTGTCTCGGTGGTTCTCGCCGCGTGTCTGCGTCTCGAAGACGCCCATCGCCAAGGTTTCTGGAGCATGGAGACCCGGCAGAGAATCTTTCTGCTGGCCTGCCTGGTGGCGATGATGAGCCTGGTCCAGTTCCCCTTCGCGGTGCCCTTCTATTTCTTCTATTTCGCCCCTATGGTCGTTCTCGCGATTTTCGCTCTGGTGGCGAGCGAACCAGAGCCGCCACGATTCGTGCACGCTGCCGTTTTTGCCTTCTACCTTCTCTTCGCTCTGCTTCGCACCAATACCAGCTACGTATTCGCCTTCGGCCATCACTTCGAACGGTACGACAGTTCCGCCGTCCTCGACCTTCCACGAGTCGGAGGCCTCCGGGTGCCTGTCGCGGAGGCCCGGGTGTACGCCTCGTTGATACCGCTGGTCCAGGAGAAAAGCGGCGGGAGGCCCATCTACGCCGGTCCCGACTCACCGCAGGTTCATTTCCTGTCGGGGCTGCCGGACGCCGCGCCCCGCGGCGCCGATTCTCCTCGTGATCCCCTGCAGCGGCCCGAGGAGCTCTTTCGAATTCTCCGGGAGAAGGGCTCACGGGTCGTCGTTCTGAATCGAAACCCTCCGTTTCATCGGCTTCGCGCGGCGCTCTTCACGCGTTTCGAGGAGCTCTTCCCGAATTCGCGCGAGATCGGCCAGTTCATCGTTCGGTGGAAGGACTGAGGCCTTCGGAAGCCTATAATCGCGCCCGTTGGAAACGAACCGTTACGCCGCTGCCGGCGTAGACATCGACGCCAAGAGCGCGGCCCTCGCGCGCGCCCGCCAGGCCATCCGTTCGACGTTCACGCCCGGCGTGCTGGGTGACGTCGGCGGATTCGGAGGACTGTTCCAGCCCGACTTTTCCTCCTATCGGGAGCCTGTGCTGGTCGCTTCGACCGACGGCGTGGGGACGAAGCTCAAGGTCGCCTTCGAGACGGGACGCCACGATACGTGCGGAGCGGACCTGGTGAACCACTGCGTCAACGACATCCTGGTTCAGGGAGCACGGCCGCTGTTTTTTCTCGATTACGTCGCGATGGGCAAACTCGACCCGGCCGTGCTCGCAGCCGTCATCGAAGGAATCGCGCGGGCTTGCCGCGAGAACGGAACCGCTCTGCTGGGAGGCGAGACCGCCGAGATGCCGGGGTTCTATCCGGTGGGGGAGTACGACGTTGCCGGCACCATCGTCGGAGCCGTCGAGCGCGAGAGGATCCTGGACGGGACGCGCGTCAAGCGGGGCGACGTCGCCGTCGGGTTGCCATCGGCGGGACTCCACACGAACGGGTACTCGCTCGCGCGGAAGATCCTCTTCGAGGACCTCGGCAAGAATCCGGCCGACCGGCTGAAGGAGCTCGAGGGCCAGTCGATCGCCGACGCGCTGCTCGCTCCTCACCTTTCGTATCTGGCGGCGCTCGAGCCCCTCCTCGCGGAGGACCTGGTTCACGCGATGGCCCACATCACGGGCGGGGGGTTCTTCGACAACATCCCCCGGGTTCTGCCCGGCGATCTGGACGTCGTGATTCGATCCGGGTCCTGGCCGGTCCACCCGATCTTCGATCTCCTCGAACGCGAGGGGAAGGTCGCCCGCGAGGAGATGCACCGCGTATTCAACATGGGAATCGGCATGGTCCTGCTCGTGGCGGCGGACCGGATCCCGCGAATCTCGGAACTCCTCGCGTCGCGCGGGCAAGCCCACTACTTCATCGGGAACGTGGTCGCGGGCGGCCGGCGCGTGACGATCGATTTTGTCTGAAAAGCGGATCGTCGTTTTCCTGTCGGGGCGGGGATCGAACTTCCGGGCGATCGCGGACGCCGTCGAGAAGGGTGAGATTCCCGCGACGCGCATCGCCGCGGTCTTCTCGGACCACGCCGACGCGCAGGGCCTTTCGGAGGCGAAGCGGCGTGGAATCCCCGCTCACGCCGTCCCGCGGCCGCCCGGGATGAACCGCCGGGAGCACGAGCGGGAAATCCGGCTCCTGCTCGACCCGCTCGAGCCCGACCTCATCTGTCTCGCGGGTTACCTGCGGCTGCTGTCTCCCGAGTTCGTGGCGGCGTATCGCGGGCGGATCCTGAATATCCACCCGTCACTCCTCCCGAAGTTCCCGGGCCTCGAAGCGCAGCGCCGGACGCTCGAAGCCGGGGAGAAAGTCTCCGGCTGCACCGTCCACGTCGTCGATGAGGGACTGGACTCGGGGCCGATCGTGCTGCAGCGAAGAGTTCCGGTCCTTCCGAACGACGATGAAGAGACGCTCGCCGCGCGGATTCTCGAACAGGAGCACCGCGCCTATCCCGAGGCGATCCGAAGAGTTCTCGCTCTCTGAGCGGAGGTCCGCCTCAGGGAACGGGAGCCGGGAATTCCAGCTCGAAGAATCCGCCGGGCACCGGCCATATCGGGTTCAAGCGGCCGACCGTCGTCGCTCGCAGGGCCTCGCCGAACAGCCGCTCTGTTTCCCCGAGAGGCCGCACGTAGTCTCCGTCGTCGGCCTTGGCGAGCAGGAACCCGACAGGGTTATCTCGGAACCGGGGAAGCGTCGGCTCACCGGCCAGGAGCCGGACCGGGCGCTGCGCCCCCGCGGCGCGGATCGCGCGGAGGACCCGGCCGCTCTGCTCGTCGGACAGGTGATGAAAAAAGTTCACGCAAAGGATCATCGGGAAGCGCCGGAGGAAATCCGCCGGAAGAATCGAGGCGTCCCCGACCTCGAAGGTCCCCCGGGGATGGAGCCGACGGGCCTCCTCGATGCGCGCAGCGTCGAAGTCAATGCCGGTGTAAGTACCCGGCGGAAAGAAGTCACAGTACGCTCCGGTTCCGCAGCCGAGCTCGAGGACCGGCTCGCCCTGCTGGTTTGCGTACCACTCGCCGATCTTTCGGCGGTGCTCCGCGTAGTCCCGGTGGACCAGCCACTGAAGAGCGCGGTAGGCGAACGGGGGAAGTCTCATCGGGAGCTCGTGATGTTATCCAACGCCGGTCGTCAGATCCCCCGGACCGGTCTTCGAGAGCCGCGCCGCATCGCCCAGGCTCAGGCCTTCGTATGCCAGGAAGACCGCGCCCATCGCCGCTACGATCGCGATGAGGAGCGCGTCCGACAGCAGCGAAAAACCGACGGCTTCCGACGCGCTGATTCCAGCGGGTCCGAGGATCAAGACACTCGTGGCCTGGTGAATTCCTAGGCCCCCGGGGGTGCCGGGAACGGCCATCCCGAGGGCGAGCGCGCTTGTGAGCAGCGAGAGGAAGGGTAGCGGGAGTTTTCCGAGCACCGCGTGGGTCACCAGGGAGACGCCGATCAGGTCGATCCCGAGGGCAACGACCGTCCAGAAGGAGGCCTCGCCGAGGGCGCTCCACTTCTGCTCCCGGCTCTGGGAGCTCGCGAAGCTGTCGAGCGTCCGGAGAGTCCGCCGCCATCCCGTCCGGCCAACCCGGACCCGGATACGGCGCAGCCAGCGCGTCGGATACCGGATGGCCACGATGAGGATGCCCAGGGCGGCGGCGAGGACCGCGGCGAGTGCTCCCATAGCCGACAAGCGCCGGAGTTTGTCCGAAAGCACCGGGAGGAGGAGAGCGAACGAGCCGGCGCCGAGAAGGCAGAACGCGACCAGGTCGTAGACGCGGTCCAGAACGAGACAGGCCAGGTGCCCGGCGAGCGGAGTCGACGTCCGGCGCCGGAGCAGAAAACACCGGCCGAGGTCGCCGACCCGCGCCGGAAGCAGCATATTGAGGAGGTTCCCCACGGAGCACGCGGAAAGATAGACGACGACGGGCGAGCGGCGGTCCGTCAGGACGCGAAGGCGCTGCGCTCTTGCGAGGAAACTGAATACCTGGAGGACGGGGAGGACCAGGAGAATCTGCCAGTGCGCCCTTCGCCAGATGTTGATCAGGTCCGCGATCCGGATTCGCCCGAGGAGCCAGGCCAGGAGGAAGACAGAAACCGCGGCGCCGAGAAACCAGAGACCGTAGCCGGAGCGAGACCGGCCGCCCGGCTTCGGCTCGCGCTCGCTCTCGACGTGCGTCATGCGACCGGAGCGCGAAGCGTCAGTGTCCGCTCGCGAAGGCTCGGATGCAACTCCGGATCGTCTCGACGACAAACTCCCGCATCGGCGGCGTGATTCCCGGGTAGACGCCCACCCAGAAGCTGCAGTTCATGACGAGATCCGTCGTGGTGAGGTCGCCAACCACGCGATAGGGCGCGTGATCTCCCGCCGCGCGCCGCTCCTCGGCGAAGCGGAGAACTCCCGGCTGCCGGACGAGGTTGCCCGCGAAGAGCATCCGGGTCTGGATCTTCTTCACCTCGAGCTCTCGAACGATGTCGTTGCGCGAAAAAGGCGCTTCCGGCCGGACGGTCAACAGGAACCCGAACCAGCTCGGGTCACTTCCCGGAGTGCTGTCCGGCAGAATGAAAAACTCCTCCAGATCGGAGAGCGCCCGGCGATAGAACTCCCAGTTCTCGCGGCGCCTGCGGCCGAAGGCTTCGAGCTTCTCCAGTTGCGCGAGTCCGACGGCCGCCTGCATGTCGGTGACCTTCAGGTTGTAGCCGAGATGAGTGAAGGTGTACTTGTGATCGTAGCCGTGTGGAAGCTCTCCCAATTGCCAGTCGAACCTCTTGCCGCAGGTGTCGGCCTTTCCCGGCTCGCACCAGCAGTCGCGCCCCCAATCTCGAAATGACTCGACCAGCTTTTTCAGGAGCGGCTGGTCCGTCGCCACGGCGCCGCCTTCGCCCATCGTGATGTGATGGGCGGGATAGAAGCTGAATGTGGCCAGATCGCCGAAGGTGCCGGTGAGCCGGCCGCGGTAGAAGGATCCGAGCGCGTCGCAATTGTCTTCGATGAGCCAGAGTCCGCGCCTTTGCGCGACCGCCGTCGCCGTGTCGAGGCCGAAGGGATTGCCGAGCGTGTGGGCTAGCATGACCGCGCGCGTGCGCGGGCCGATCGCTTCCTCCAGGCGGTCGACCCGGACGTTACCGGTGGCCGGTTCGATGTCGAGAAAGACGGGAACAAGACCGTTCTGAAAGATGGGCGCGACCGTCGTGGGAAATCCGGCCGCGGTGGTCACGACCTCGTCGCCGGGCCGGAGGCGGCGCTCACCGAGCTCGGCGGCGGTCAGCGCGGTGAGCGCAAGGAGGTTGGCGGAGGAGCCGGAATTGCACAGCAGGGCAACCCGGCGGCCGAGCATTCGGGCGAACTTCTGCTCGAACTCCCGCGCGAAGCGGCCGGCCGTCAGCCAGAAGTCGAGCGACGCATCCACCAGGCGGGCGAGGTCGTCACCGTCGAAGACCCTGCCGGAGACGGGCACGGGAGTCTCGCCCGGGACGAAGGCGCGCTCCGGCCATTGCTCGCTGGCGTATTCGCCGACCAGAGCGAGGATCCGCTCCCGCAGGAGCTCCGATTTCGTCATGAGGAGCCCGCGAGGCGCTCCCGGTACCAGGCGATCGTCGTTTCCAGGCCCTTCTCGAGCGGCCATTTCGGCCGCCAGCCCAGAAGGCGGTCCGCTTTGGCGCTGTCCAGGTGCTGGTCCCGGATCTCTCCTCGGACGCTGTTCTCGATCACGGGCTTCAAGTCGCTCCGCCCGGCCAGCCGGAGCACCGTCTCGGCGACCTGGAGCACCGTCGAGGACTCGCCGGGCCCGAAGTTGAAGGCCTCCGCTCTGATCCCCGGCAGCTCGATCTTCTCGGCCAGCGCCAGATAGGCCTCGGCCGCGTCGGCTACGTACACGTAGTCGCGGCGGTAGAGGCCGTCGGAACGGATCACCGGCGCCTGGCCGGCCAGGACCGAGCGAATCGTTCCGGGGACGAGGCGGCTCCAGTTCAAGTCTCCGCCGCCGTAGATGTTGCCGCAGCGCGCGACCACGATCGGCAGCTCGTACGTGTCCGCGTAGCATTTCGCGAGCAGGTCCGTGCAGCTCTTGGAGACGTCGTAGGGATAACGCCCGCGAGGGGGCATTTCCTCCGTGTAAGGAAGCACCGCGGACTCGCCGTAGGCCTTGTCGCTCGACGCGACCACGATGCGGTGGACCGTGCCGGCGAAACGGCGGCAAGCCTCGAAGAGGATGTAGGAGCCGCGGATGTTGCTCTCGAACGTCGCGTACGGGCTGCGGTAGCCCGTTCCGACCACGGTCTGCGCTCCGAGGTGGAAGACCGTCTCGACGTCGTGCTCGACCAGAGCCCGCTCGACGTCCCCCATCGATTCGAGACGGCCCGAGACCACGCGGCACGCCTCGATGGCTCTGCTGCGGATCAGCTCGGACTGCGGGTCCCAGTCGCGCACGAGCACGCAGACGCGCGCGCCCGCCTCCAGGAGCCTGGGGACGAGCGAAGATCCGACGAGGCCAGTAGCCCCAGTGACGAGGACCGATCGATCCTTCCAGAAGCTCATTGCCAGCACTTCCAGGGAGCCTTGCCGGATTGCCAGAGCTCCTCGAGCAGACGCTTCTCGCGAAGCGTGTCCATCGGCTGCCAGAAGCCGGCATGGCGAAAGGCCATCAGCTCGCCGCGGGCCGCCAGCGTGTTGAGCGGCTCCATCTCCCAGAGCGTGTCGTCCCCGCCGATCAGATCGAAGACTTCCGGCTCGAGCACGAAGAACCCGCCGTTGATCCACCCCTCGCCGACCTGCGGCTTCTCCGCGAAGGCGGCCACGCGGTCCGATTCGAGGACCAGCGCGCCGAAGCGGCCCGGAGGCCGCACCGCGGTGATCGTCGCGAGCTTTCCGTGGGAACGGTGAAACGCCACGAGGGATTTCAGATCGACGTCCGCGACGCCGTCCCCGTAGGTCATCATGAACGTCTCCTTGCCGATCCAGGGGGCGAGCCGCCGCATTCGCCCGCCTGTCTGCGTCGCCAGACCCGTGTCCACCAGGTGGATCGTCCAGTCGGGCGGAGACGCCGAGTGGATCTCGTTCTCTCCGCGCCCGAGCCGGACGGTCACGTCCGCGTTGCGAGCGTAGAAGTTCAGGAAATAGTCCTTGATGACGTCACCCTTGTAGCCGAGCGCGACGAGGAACTCGGAGAAGCCGTGAAACGCATAGATCTGCATGATGTGCCAGAGGATGGGGTGCTCGCCGATCTCCAGCATCGGCTTGGGCCTGAGGACTGTTTCTTCCGAGAGGCGGGTTCCCGCGCCGCCAGCCAGTATAATCGTCTTCATTCGTTGGATTGGGAGCTCATCGGCGAATTGTAGCAATGTTCACGGCCTCGTCCGCGCCGCGGCGCCCGCCGGCGATTGCTTTGGATTCGCCCGCCTCTGACCGAAAGGGAGCGCTCCGAAGTGCCTGCACCCTTCAGAGGCTGCTCGAGTTTCGGGGTTCCCGTTGAAACTCGTCAGCGTCGTCACGCCCTGCTTCAACGAAGAGCAGAATGTCCGGGAGCTTTACGAGCAGGTCCGGGCAGTCTTCGACAAGCTGCAGAAATATCGGTACGAGCACATCTTCATAGACAATGCCTCGACGGACAGAACCGTGGACACGCTCAGGCAGATCGCGGCCGGCGACCGCCGCGTCAAGGTCATCGTCAACCAGCGGAACTTCGGTCCTGTCCGATCGCCCCATCATGCGTTTCTCCAGGCTGCCGGTGACGCAGTCATCTCGTTGTCGGCGGACCTTCAGGACCCGCCCTCACTGATCCCAGCCTTCCTGGAGCGCTGGGAGCAGGGGTTCAAGGTCGTCGTCGGGGTGAAGCGGACGAGCAAGGAATCCTGGGTGATGTTCCTCGTCCGGACGCTCTACTATCGGCTCCTCCACAGGTTGAGCGACGTCACGCTCATCCAGCACGCGACAGGCTTCGGCGTCTTCGACAGGGTGTTCGTGGACATGGTGCGCGGGCTCGAGGACCCTTATCCTTACACGCGAGGTCTGATCGCCGAGTTCGGCTTCGAGTGCGCTACGATTCCCTACGATCAGCCCGTGCGCGAACACGGTATCAGCAAGCACAACTTCTACACGCTCTACGACGTGGCCATGGTGGGAATCACGAGCCACTCCAAGGTGCCGCTGCGAATCGCTACGATCGTCGGGTTCGCACTCTCCGCGCTCAGTTTCGTCGTTGGAGTCCTCTACTTCATCTACAAGCTCATCTTCTGGAACGAGTTTCCCGTCGGCATCGCACCGATGGTAATCGGCCTCTTCCTCTCCTTTTCGGTGCAGCTCTTCTTCCTAGGCATCCTTGGCGAGTACATAGCCGTCATCCACACGCGCCTCATGAACAGGCCGCTCGTAGTCGAGAAGGAACGAATCAACTTCGACTGAGGCGGCGTTCCGTAGCCCTGAAGAAGGACCTAGAGAGAGATGACTCGGCCCTCGTAGCGGTAATCCTCTTGGAGGATCCGCCGGATGGCGCTGCCGTAGACGAAGGTCGAAACGAAAACGGTCTGCCGCTCTCCACGTAGTGTCTCGGGAGACCGGATCTCGACTCCGTTGAGCCGTTTGCCGTGATGGCCCGTGTTGCTGTCGACGAAACGCACGATGTTGAGCGAAGCGAGATTGCCGTCCGCGAGGAGTCGTGCCGTCAGGGATCCGACTCCCCACACCACGACCGGTTCCTTTGTCTCGGCCAGCCGCTGGACTTTCTTGGAGAGGGCATCGAGCCGCTCCCGCGATTGAGTCACGTAGGCCCGGAGGCCTGCCGGGTCACTCACCTCGCCGGACCAGGGCCGGGGCGAGCCGTCATTGGCCCAGAGCGAGGAGAGGGCCGGGTACGAAACGTCATTGAATCGCAGAAGCTCGGGAGTGAGCTGGAGCGGTCGGAACCCGAAGCGGCCGAGCAAGGCCGTCAGCGAATTCGCGGTGAAGAAATTGATGTGCTCGATCGAGAACTCGAGGAAGGGCTCGCGCTGATCACTTCCGAAGCTGTCCGCGTCCGGAACCTGAATGAAGACGATGCCGCCGGGGCGGACGAGCCGGCGAAGGGCGTCCAGCGCCCCTTCCAGGTCGGGCAGATGTTCCAGGACGCTCGACAAGAGGACCGCATCAAAGGGTTGCGCAGGTCGAAAGGAGTAGAGCGATCCGATTGTAACGGGGACTCCGTACAGCTTCGCCGCCAGCTCGCGGGAGACCGGAGAGGGATCAACACCGAGGATGTTCTCGTAGCCGGAGCGGCGAAAGAAGGACAGCAGATCGCCGGTCGAGCAGCCGACGTCGAGGACGGATCGCTTGGTCGCGGGAGGAGGAGATAGCGAGACCAGGTGCCGGTCGACCATACTGAATGCGTCGCCGTGGATCTTTTCCAGACTTGGGTCGGCATTGCCACTTCCCTCGTAGGCATATTTCCGATTCTGGGAGTAGTAGCGCTCGTAGTCTTCCGGAGAGGGAATGTTGCGGGCGAAGGCGAAGCCGCAGCCCCGGCAGATCGAAACGTCGTATTGAAGAAGATCGTCGCCCGGCAGGATGAATCGCTGGGTGTGAAGGACGTCGAACTCGCCTCCAGCGCAGATGCAGCATCGGGTCCGGTTAGTCGGCATCGGAGCCCGGCGCCCGCTCGACGAGATCCCAGCTCAGCGGGGTTCCGCGCTCGATGGCGACACGGGCCCGGCGCCCGAGGACGTCGGCCAGGTGGCGAGGATGCAGGCCGTGTCCTGGTCGAATCGCGCGGACGTTCTCTTCGTTCAGCGTCGCCCCTGCCGGCACGTCTTTGACCGCAAAGAGAGAGCGCCGCAGGGCTCGGCTCTCCTGCTCGGCATCGCTTTCCCCATAGCGAATCTCGCCGAGCGCCGCTTCGACCGTTCGGATGGCCTCGACCATGGCCCGGAACTCGTCAGGTTCGAGCGAGAACGAACCATCGGGCCCGCCGTCCGCGCGGGCCAGGGTGAGGTGTTTTTCGATGATGCTCGCCCCGAGCGTCACAGCCGCGACCGCGACAGAAACACCGAGCGTGTGGTCCGATAATCCGACGACGGTTCCGAATCGCTGCGCGAGGTCGGGGATCGTACGGAGATTCATCGCCTCGGCCGGCGCCGGGTATGCGCTGACGCATTTGAGCAGCGCGAGCTCGCGGCCGCCGGCCTCCCGCACGGCCGAGACGGCCTCCGCGATCTCGGAAAGAGTCGCCATGCCCGTAGACACGATGAGAGGCTTCCCCGTCGCGGCGGCAAAGCGGAGCAACGGGATGTCCACGCACTCGAATGACGCAATCTTGAGAACGGGGAAGTCGAGCTCCTGGAGAAACGCGACGGCCCTGGCGTCGAAAGGTGTCGAGAAGAGCTGAATCCCGAGATCACGCGCGATCCGCTGGAGCGGCGCGTGCCATTCCCATGGGGTCTGAGCTTCACCGTAGAGTTCGTGGAGAGTCCTTCCATGCCATACGGTTCCCTCGATGCGGAAGAACGGCTTGTCGCAGTCGAGAGTCATCCCGTCAGGGGTGTAGGTCTGCAGCTTGACGGCGTCTGCGCCGGCTTCTTTTGCGGCGCGGAGAATGGCCTTCGCGCGGTCGAGGTCGCCGAGGTGGTTCGCTGACATCTCTGCGACGATGTAGGCGGGCTGACCTGGCCCGACTTCGCGTCTGGCAATTCGAATCGAGTTCATGCGCCCAGCCCTTGGTTTCGCCGGGGGCCGAAAAGGAATCGGATGCGCCGAGCGTCGCCCCCGGCGGAGGGCTGCTCGAAAAATCCGGCTCGTCGGAAGACTCTCCGAGAGGGAACATTCCCCGGCAGCGTCTCGGCCTCGAAGACATCGACAGACAAGTCGCGCGATGCGACGGGTCGAGACATTTCAATCAGTTTCAGGCCGAATCCTCTTCCGCGGAAGTCGCGGTCGACACTGAAGCTCACGCGCGCGAGGAAACCCTCGAGGCGATCATAGCGCACGACGCCCACGGGCACGGTCTTCCACTCGAGGATGTAGATGCGACAGGCTTCCGAACCCAGTCGTTGAGCAAGCCAGCGCCGGTGATCGTCCCATTCTATCGGTCCGGTCTGAAAGGACTGGGCTCGCGTCGCAGGGTCGTTCGCCCACCGCCAGAGCAAAAAAGCATCGTGGTTGCCTGCGGCGCGGATCCTAGGCTCGGTGCTGCCTTCGAGCGCGAGCATCGCGTCAACGACTCGGGAAGCGCCCTCACCGTCGACCATCGCGGGACCGAGCTGGCTCATACGGCGGAGCTCATCCGCGCCGCGACGAAAGAGATCGAAACGTGCGCCGAGTTCGTCCTCTCGAAAACTGGAGCCGGGTCCCGCGTCGGCAACCACTCCGATCGCTGCAAGCGAAGAAAGGACCGGTGTTTGATTCTCCGCTACGGAGAGAGCGAGTGTCGGAACACCGAACGCGGCGAGCTCCCAGATCGTGCTGCCGCATGCGGCGACTGCAAGCTCGGCGTTTGACTGAGCCGCGCTGACCGCCCCATCGCTCGCGTTCATTTCGACGGACCAACCCTCTCCCAGCTTCGCAGCCGCCTTTCGGACGTTTTCGCCGTCGGTGTCGAGTGGCCCGCAAATCGCCACGCCGGCCGGCGGCGGCTCCTTCAGCTTTGCGAAGGCGGAGAGCGTTCGCGCGGTCAGGCCGGCCGGATCGCTTCCACCAAACATCACCAGGATCCCGCCGGTTCTTCGCTCGCGGAGATTGCGGAGCCCCTCTCGGAACGCTCTCCGGAGAAGGACGTACCGTGGCCCATCGAGACGGATCGTGTCGGGACCCCGTTGGTACACCGCGCTCTCGGCGGACAGATTCTGATTGAGAACAAGGTCGGACGCCGCGTGCGTGCGTGCGCCGGAATCGTCGATTGACAGAATCCGGCATCCCAGCGATCGCAGGGCGCCCTCGTCCTTCACGTCGAAGTGGTAGCCGTCGAGCGCCGCCCAGCTGTGCGAAGACGCCCGCTGGAGGAGGACTTGCCGGTCACGATTCTCATCGCGATCGCAGGCAAGATCCTGCATCTCCCCACCCTCCTCGGAGATGCGCCTGTGAAGACTTTCGGACCGGATGCGCCCGACGTAGGTGAAGGATCCTCGGCGGTCTTTCCATTCCTGAGCCAGAGCGAGGGTTCGCATCACGTGACCGGTCCCCTGGACATGATCGGCGTCGGCGCGAACCAGGAGCGATCGATTCAACGGGGCAAACTCCCGATTGCTTCCACAACAGTGTCCACGTCCGCCTCCGTCATCTGGGGAAAGAGCGGCAGGGTGATGATCTGCCTGGCTGCCGCTTCGGCGACCGGGCACAATCCGTCGGAAGTCCCAAGCGTGCTCCGGTAGTAGGGGTGCAGGTAGGGGGGACGGTAGTGGACGTTTCCGCCGACGCCCGCGTCGCGCAGTTTCGCGAGCGCCTGTGCTTGAGAAAGGCCGAGCGCTGCGGTGTCGAGGCGCACCACATAGAGGTGATTCGCGTGTGAGCGGTCCGGAATCCTGGAAAGCGGAAGCGCATGACTGGTCCCGGCGAGCTTTCGATCGTAGAGCGACGCGAGTGCACGGCGCCGGTCCAGGATCTCCGTCAATCGCGTCAGCTGCTGTCTGCCGAGAGCGGCCTGAAAGTCGGTGAGCCTGTAGTTGTACCCGAGCAGGACCATGTCGTAAGAAGAAGTGCCACTCTCCGCGCGCTCGCGGTGATCGGTCGTGATGCCGTGGTTGCGAAACGCCCGGATCCAGCGGGCACGGCCGGGATCGTTCGTCGTGATCATGCCGCCTTCGCCGGTCGTGATTGTCTTCACCGGATGAAAGCTGAAGACGGTCAGATCGGCCAGACTTCCCACCGGCCGTTCGCGGAACGCCGCGCCCAGGGCGTGGCAGGCGTCCGCGACGAGGGGAAGACCATGCGAGCGGGCGAGGGCCTGGAGCGCGTCGTAGTCGCAGGGTTGCCCCGCGTAATCGACGGCGACGATTGCGCGGGTCCGAGACGTGATCTTCCGTTCGACGTCCTTCGAGTCGATCAGCAGCGTGTCCCGCTCGACGTCCGCGAACACGGGCCGGGCGCCGAGATAGAGCACCGCGTTCGAGGTGGCGGCAAACGTCATCGCGGGGACGATCACCTCATCTCCGGGCCCGATCCCGAGGGCGGCATACGACGCGTGGAGGGCTGCGGTTCCGCTGCTCACCGCGACGGCCTCCGCCGCTCCGACAGTCTTCGCCAGAGCCTTTTCGAACGCGGGCACCTCCGGACCGGTCGTCAGCCAGTCCGATCTCAGAACTTCGAGAACGGCGTTGACGTCCTCCTCGCGCACATCCTGGCGCCCGTAGGGAAGCCGCTTCGTCAACGTCGCCATCGAGCCTCTTGCTCCGCAAGGTCGGAACGTCGTTTTCGTGGGTGGCTCTCTTCGTGCTCGGCTTCCCAGTCCGCAACCATCCGGAGCAGATCTTCGCGTCCGAGCCAGGCGGGGTTGGTGTCGCTGCTGTACTTGGTCCCGGGTTCCATCCGCGGCCCGTTCGACCAGGGCCAGGATTCCGGCCGGCGGAAGAAGATCGGCGGCTCGACCACGAACATCCCTTCGTATTCATAGGTGTAGGGAGATTCATTGCGGGACACCAGGGTTTCGTGCAGTTTTTCCCCGGCGCGGATTCCGATGCTGCGGACCTGGCAATCGGGCGCGATGATCTCGACGAGATCCTTGAGCTTCATGCTCGGGAGCTTCGGCACGAAGACCTCTCCCCCCGCCATCTGTTCGATGTTCTTCAGAACGAAGCGGACTCCCTGATCCACGGTGATCCAGAAGCGCGTCATGCGCTCATCCGTGATCGTGATGGCGCCGTTCGCGCGCTGCTGGAGGAACAGGGGAATGACGCTCCCGCGGCTCCCGACGACGTTGCCGTACCGCGTGCAGGAGAATTTTGTCCCTCGCGGATCGGCATAGACGTTTCCCTGCGTGAAGAGCTTCTCGGCGACGAGTTTGGTCGCTCCGTAAAGGTTGATCGGGTTCACGGCCTTGTCGGTCGAGAGCGCCATCACTTTCTTCACACCGGAGTCGATCGCCGCGTTGATGACGTTCTCCGCTCCGTCGATGTTGGTCTTGACCGCCTCCATCGGGTTGTATTCCAGAGCCGGGACCTGTTTGAGGGCCGCGGCATGGATGACGACGTCGATACCGGACATGGCGCGGTACAGACGTTCTCGGTCCCGCACGTCTCCGATGAAATAGCGGAGCCGCGGATCGACCAGCCCGCAGTGCGTCCGCATCTCCTCCTGCTTCAACTCGTCGCGGCTGTAGACCACCAGGCGCGCCACCGGATACTCGCGAAGAACGATCTCGAGGAACTTGCGTCCGAACGACCCGGTTCCGCCCGTTATCAGGACCGCTTTCTGGTCGAGGAAGCTCGTCATGGATTCGCTCGGGGCCGGCAGCGCACGAGGTAATCGTCACGGACGACGGCATCCCTGTCAAGCGTCTCGCGCCGGAGCGCGTAATGCTCGTAGAGGCGGCGGATCCCCTCCTCGTACGGCGTGAACTGAAACTCCCCTAACGCACCCAGGAGTCTCCCGTTATGGCCGGTGTACTCGTGATTGAGACCTTCGTTTTCGAAAAATATCCGCGGGGGACGGGAGGACGCGGATGAGATCAGGGCAAGGACCTGCCGGAGCGAGATCGACTCGGTGGGTGTGACGTTCACGTCCGTGAGGGCCGGGTCTCGCTCGAGAAACTTTTCCACGATCGCGACCAGATCCGCGATGGCGAGATAGTCGAAGACGACGTCCTGCCGGACCACGATGTCGAGTCCCAGAAGCGTCTTCACGATGCTGTTCGAGATGAAGCGAAAGAGGTACCCCTCGTGCGGCCCGTAGACGCCGAAGAGGCGGAGATTCGTGACGCGCAGCCGCCGCCGCGCGTCTTCATTGCAGAGGAGCTTCGCCAGGCCGTAAGCATCTTGCGGCACGAAGCGGCCGATCTCGGTCTCGCTCACCTTGACGAGGTCGCGTTGCTTGCCGTACTCGGCGCCGGATCCGAAGTAGAAGAGCCGCTTGACCTCCTCGGCGTGGCGGGCCAGGTTCCAATAACCCCGGAGCGTGCTCTCGAGCACGCGGTCGCCGCCTTCGACCGCGGCGTGAAGGACGGCGTCGAAGCGTCGTTCTCGAAAGAGGCGGTCAACGGCGGCCGTATCGGCGACATCGAGAGCCCGGTGGGACGGCGCGAAGGCATCGTGCCTGGCTCGAAGAGCCTCCAGCAGATTTCGCCCGATGAAACCGCTGCCTCCCGTCAGAAGGAGTTTCAACCGGCCTTGTCCTCGTCGTCGAAGAGGTGCATATTCCTCCAGACCTCTTCGCGGGGAAGAAATGGAAACATGTCCTCGAGCGGCCTCGACTCCATGGTGCCGTCTTCGCGGCGGGCCGAAGTGACTTTCGGGTTTCGCCCTTGTGTCGGCGAAAGAATCAGCTCACACACTCCGGGTCCCTCTTCTTGAAGGAATTCGCCGAGCGTGTCGAGTTCGGCATTGGTCCCGACCCGAGAGTAGGCAAGACCATAGGCGTCCGCGAGTTTCGCGAAGTCGGGGTTCCCGATGCCGGAGGCGCGGTCGGCGCCCACGAAACGCCCTTCGAAATACGCGGTCTGGGTGGCGCGGATGGATTCGTACCCGTCGTTGTTGAAGACGAAGATCTTGAGCGGAAGATCGTTCTGGCGGACGGTCTGCAGCTCTTGAATGTTGAACTGGATGCTTCCATCCCCGGTCACGAGGATGGTCTTCTTGGGCCGATTGGCCACCGCGGCTCCGACGGCCGCGGGCAGATCCCAGCCCATGGCGCCGTAGTTCACGTTGAGCAGAACTCTCTGTCCTCGCTTGACTCGAAAAGCCTGATAGATGGAACAGGCATCGAGTGAGTTGCCCGTGACGATGACCTCCCCGCCGGGGAGTAGATCGGAGAGACGATCGACAAAAGCGTAGCTGTTGACGAAGCCGGATTCTGTCCGGGCATCTTCGGGAACCGGCGGATACCGCCGCTTCCAGTCGCGGCAGGCCTCGAGCCATCGATCGGTCGCGCCGAGGCTTCGGTCCTTCAGCTCGGCTGCCAGAGCGGCGAGAAAATCGCGGGCATCCGCCCGGATCGCGAGATCCGCCGAAATGTTTCCCTTTCTCAGCTCGCCCTCTTCGACGTTCACGAGGATCTTCTTCGCCTTCGGGGCAAACGCGGCAGCGTTGAACCCGATCGCGGAGATCGGCAGGCCGGCTCCCACAGCCAGGAGCAGGTCGGAATTCTGCAGGGCGAAATTCGACGAGCGTCGGCCCACCGGGCCAAAGGCTCCCATGTGGTTGGGGTCGTCTTCCGGAACCAGATCCATTCCGCCCATTGGAAGGAGAACCGGGACGCGGCTCCTCTCGAGCAGCCGCGCAAGCTCGGGCTCCGCACCCGCGAGCCGTACTCCGTTGCCGAAGATGAACATCGGCCGCTTCGCTGCTTCGAGCGCCTCGACCACTCTCTTGACCGCGTTGGGGAGAAGCGACGGATCAGGCTCGGGAGAGCCTCTTTCCCCGGGCAACGCCGTCTCAAGGCGGGTTTCGTCGATCGTGGCAGCCTGGATGTCCAGGGGCAGCTCAATCCAGACAGGGCCCGGCCGGTGCGAGACGGCTGCGGCCAGCGCCCGCTCGAGCTCCCGCCGAACCGTGGCGGCTTCGCGGATCGAAGTCGCGTACTTGGTCACTGGCCGCACCATCGGAAGCACGTTCACTTCCTGGGGCCCGAACTGCCGGAACTTCGCATAGTCGGCTATCAGTGGAGTCCGGACCTGGCCCGACAGAACGACCACCGGAATCGAATCGAACCAGGCCCCGACGACACCTGAAAGAGCGTTCGTGGCCCCCGGTCCGGTCGTCACGAGACAAACCGCAATCGAATTCTTGACCCGTGCGTAGCCTTCGGCGGCGATCGCGCTCGCCTGCTCGTGGAAGTTGCAGATATAAGTCAGGCTCGGATGGCGGCCGACGGAGTCGAGCAGATGCATGATGCCGCCTCCGGACACGAGGAAGATGTCCCGGACTCCATGTTGAACCAGCGAGTCGACGACGAAGTCCGAGAGCTTGATCATCCGGCCGGACGGCTGCTCATCCGCGCGGATCGGGGGCGGCGGACCTGCGCGAGAAAGAGACGCGGACCGGCATCCGGCGGGCGTGGCTGGAGCAAAGGAGTCGGGAGACAATCGAATTGCTGAAAGGCACCGGCTGAAATGATAGCGCACGGCTCCGGGGGACGAAATCGGGGCGGAAGCATGCACAAGGAGGTGTGCAACAGGTATTCCAATAAGTCCCTTTTCTTGTTGAAGATGGGAACTAAACTCAAAATCCCTTGACAGGGGGGAAGGGGAGCCCTATATTGCGCCTCCCCTGCTGAGGATGATCTTTTTCAGTCCCTGGATTTTGGATGGAGTCGGTGTCTCCTTTTTTGGGCTGAGCCGGCGAAAGTTGTTGACAGGGCAGGGGTAAGTTTCATAGACTGATCGTTCCGTCTTCGGACGGAAATCAGGTCTTGAGAACGCTGGTGGGACGGCGTCGTCCGCGGGGAGGAGTCCCCGAGGATCCGGTTCCTTGAAAACTGAGTAGAGCGTGCCAGACGTCTTTTTCCTGGTTTTTTTGAAAAACCAGAGTTTTTCCTGTCTTTAACTAAAGCAGGGTTGACTCGCATCAAACGGCGGGCGCTTCGCAAGAGGCGGCCGTCGCGCGAACACTTTTAAGTGGAGAGTTTGATCCTGGCTCAGAATGAACGCTGGCGGCGTGCTTAACACATGCAAGTCGAACGAGGCTGAGGGGGCAACTCCTCAGTCGAGTGGCGGACGGGTGAGTAACACGTGGGTAACCTGC
>WNFV01000614.1_pt1 | contig 64017 bp, 57 predicted proteins | sample 5400101 | NCBI WGS metagenome assembly WNFV01 (sample SAMN13153361, study PRJNA577476) | soil metagenome | isolation source: 115 cm soil or saprolite under grassland replicate 1 | place: USA:California | collected 2016-06-15
GGCTGTTGGGCGTCGCCAAGCGGATTCCGATCGTCGCGTTGCACAAGCTGATTCCGTTCGGTCTGATTGGCTTCGCGATGAACGCCGTCACGGGATCGATGTTCCTGATGACGGAGCCCGATCAGTACATCTACAACCCGTCGTTTCATTTCAAGGTGCTGTTTCTGACGGTTGCCGGCACCAACGCGTTGTCGTTCTATCTGATTCCCTGGCGTCGCATCGGCCGGCTCGAGCCAGGCGCGCCCGCGCCGCGATCGGCGCGGATCATCGCGGTTGTGTCGCTGTCGATGTGGATGGGCGTGATAATTGGCGGACGGATGCTGACGTTCTACCGGCCTGGTGTGTGCGGCCCGGCCGGGCCGGGGTTTCTCGCCGAATGCATTCCTCGCGTCCGACGTTAGTGTTTACCGCATTGGTGACTGGTGTGCACATAAGACCTGGCTGCGTGCTCTTGATTGGTTTGCTGGTCGCGTCTTGCGGCGGTTGTAGTCGCTTGCAGGTCATGGCGGCGCCAGGCGTCCAGTACGAGGAGGTCAAGGACTGGCCCAGGCTTCCCGGCGGCGTTCAGCTCGGCGAAGCCGCTGGAGTTGCCGTCGACATGAACGGCCATGTCTTTGTTTTCCATCGGCCGGGCAGAGGGTTCGACACGACGGCAACAGCGAAGCTCGCCGAGCCCACGGTGCTCGAGATCGACGCCGACACGGGACGGTTGATCCACTCGTGGGGCGCCGACACGTTTCTCGTGCCGCACGGCATCACGATCGATCACGCGAACAACGTATTTCTCACCGACGTCGGGCTGCAGCAGGTCTTCAAGTTCACGCACGACGGCAGGCCCCTCTTCACACTGGGGGAGCCGCGCGTCGGCGCCTGGGATGCCAACCATTTCAACCAACCCACCGACATCCAGATTCGGCCGGACGGAACGTTTTATGTGTCCGACGGCTACGTGAACAGCCGCGTCGCGAGGTTCGACAAGAACGGCAAATGGATGCAGGAGTGGGGGAAGAAAGGCTCAGGACCGGGTGAGTTCAGCAATTCGCACGGAATCACGTTGGTGCCTGGCAGTACCGATGTCCTCGTCGCCGACCGGGAGAACTCACGGCTGCAGCTCTTCGACCGGACCGGCACGTTCAAGAAGCAGTGGGTTGGTGTCAAGGACGCTCAGACGACCGGACGCGTGTTTTGTGTCGCCGCCGATCCCGACGGTAACTATTACGTCGGCATCCGTCGCGCAGATTACGATACGCAGCACACCGGCGTACTCAAGCTCGATCGCGACTGGAAGATTGTCACCTCGATCGGCTTCGGACAGCCGGGCGGCCCGGTGTTCAACGCGGTGCACGACATCGCTGTGGGAAAAGACGGGGCGATTTACGTGGCGGAAACTCGCACCAGGCGCGTCGTGAAACTTCGGCCTGTGAGATGAAAACGTACTGATACAGTTCCACTCGTGGAGGTGCCCCGTGCAACGACGGAGATTTCTTGTCGTCGTGGTGGTTGCGGCGTGGTCGGTGACAGCACTCGGACAGGCGCCGGCAACCGGCGTCACCGTCTTCGAAGGCGCACGCGTGATCGTTGGCGACGGGCGCACACCGATCGAGAACGCGTCGTTCGTCGTGAATGGCGCGCGCGTCGTGCAGGTCGGCAAGGCCGCCGACGTGCGCGTGCCCAGGGGTGCGACGCGGGTGAATCTGGCCGGCAAGACCGTCATGCCGGCGATTGTCGACACCCACACCCATCTGAGCCAGACGCGCGAGATGCTCATCGACGACCTGCGGCGGAGGGCGTACTTCGGCATTGGGGCGGCGCTCAGTCTCGGTCAGGACACGACGGACGCGTCATTCCAGGTTCGGGCGCAGACAATGCCGGGCCTGGCGAGGTTCTTCACGGCCGGGCGCGGGATCACGGCGCCGGAACCAGGGCGCACGACCGCGCCGTACTGGGTCACGACGACTGCGGAAGCCCGCAAGGCCGTGCAGGAAGACGCGGCCAAGAAGGTCGACATCATCAAGATCTGGGTCGACGACCGCATGGGCACGGTGAAGAAGCTGTCACCCGAGCTCTACAGCGCGGTCATCGATGAAGCGCACAAGAACGGACTTCGCGTCATCGCTCACGTCTACACGCTCGAGGATGCGAAGGCGACGCTCGCTGCCGGCCTCGACGCGTTCGCGCACGGTGTGCGGGACAAGGACCTCGATGATGAGTTCATGGCACTCGTGAAACAGCATCCAAACCTGGTCCTCGGACCGAACATGCCCGATCGGGGCGTGGTGGCGAATATCGACTGGCTGCGGCCGGCCCTCTCGGCCGCGGAGTTCGAAGTGCTTCAGAAGGGCAACACCAATCGGCCGGACGCCCAGGCCTTCTGGGGCATCCAGGCGCGCAACCTGGCGAAAATGAGCGCCGCAGGTGTGCGCATCGTCGTCGGGACCGATGGGAATACGCCGTACGCGCCGCACGTGGAAATCGCCGACATGGTGGCCGCCGGGATGACACCGATGCAGGTGATCGTGGCTGCGACGCGCAACGGTGCGCAGTTTCTCGGGCTGGCCGACGCCGGCACGATCGACGCGAACAAGAGCGCCGACTTCCTCGTGTTGGACGCCAACCCGCTGGACGACATCACCAACACGCGGAAGATCGCGACTGTGTACCTGCGCGGCGCCCCGGTGGACCGCTCCGCGTACAGATAGATCGTCTCCGACAGTGGCAGACGCCGTCGAAATCGTTTGACGCCAGGAGTCACGTGTGTCACATTACGACTGTGACACTGTTCGGCTTCACGCTTCGACCCGGACAGTCCATCTTCGACCAGATCGTCTTTGCGGCGACGAAGGCGTTCGTGAGCGGTGAGTTTCAGCCGGGCCAACCGTTTCCGTCCGTCCGCGCGCTCGCGTCCGATCTGAAGATCCACCCCAACACGGCGCACAAGGTCATTCAGCACTTGATTCAGGAACGCTGGCTCGAGGTGCAGCCTGGGATTGGCACAGTCGTGGCGGCGCGCCCGGCGGCGCGCGCCGGCGACCGCCACTGGCTGCTGCAGCACGAAGTTGAACAACTGGTGGTCGAAGCGCTTCGCGTCGGCGTCAACCTGGAAAACGTCGTTGACGCCATCGAGGCCCGCTGGGCCAAACTGGCTGGTCGGACGACGGCACGAGAGGTGAGTCGCAAGTGATTGTTAGAAGGGGCACAATCGATGTGGAGTCTTTCATGCGGACTACCGCCGTTATCATCGCCGCTGTCGCCGTGTCGAGCGTACGGTTGGTGGCACAGGAACACAAGGCCGTTCCGAAAGACTCGATACGCGTGTCGATTCCCGGGTGTACCAAGGGTTACATTTTTACGGCAGGCCGCCGCACGCAGGATGAGCCCGGCAGCGTTGACGTTCCGGAGGGCATGCATTTCCGCATGAATGGGCCGAAGAAGATGATGGCCGAGATCAAAGCTCAGGAAGGTTCGATGATTATGATCACCGGCGTCACGAGGAAAGGCCAGCACAAGCCGGACGGTGTCGGCATCGGCGGGGGCGTACGGGTTGCGCCGGGGCCGGGGTTTGGGGGCGGCCTATCGGGCAGTCCGGTCGCCAGCCAGATCAGCATCGACGTCGAGGGCTGGCGTCCGATGGTCGGGAGCTGCCGGTCGCGATAGTAGGGCTTCCGGGTGCGGCTGTAGATTGGAGTGCTGCTCATGCCCAGAATCATGTCCCCTCTCATGGCGTTCGTCCTGGCCCTGATGCCGATGGCGATCTCGTCGGCGCAGGCGCCGGCAAACGATAAAGCGCTCGACATCTATTTCATCGACACCGAAGGCGGCCAGGCGACGCTGTATGTGTCGCCCTCAGGCCAGACGCTGCTGGTCGACACCGGAAATGCGGGGGAGCGCGATCTCGGTCGCATTCTGGAGGTTCTCAACGTGGCGGGCGTCAAGCAGATCGATCACATGTTTCTGACGCACTACCACGGCGATCATTACGGCAGCATGCCGGAGCTGTCCAAGCGAATGCCGATCAGCCATTTCTACGATCACGGCGAGTCGGTCGAAAAGGAACGGCCGAACGTGGCGACCTTTCTGAAAACCTACGCCGACATCGTCAGCAAAGGCGTGCGCACTGTGGTAAAGCCCGGCGACAAGATTGCCTTGGCCGGCACGGCCGTGACCGTGGTGACGAGCGGTGGCAATGTCTTACGAACGCCGCTCGCCAAGGCGCCCGGAGCGGGGAAGCCGAATCCCGCGTGCGCGAGCTTCACAGAGCGCGACGAGAGCAAGGTCGATCCCGACAATCATCAATCCGCCGGGTTCGTGATGACGTACGGACGGTTCCGAATGCTCAATTTGGGCGATTTCACCTGGAACCGCGAATTCACGTTGATGTGCCCGACGAATCCGATCGGGACGGTGGACCTTTACCTTACCAGCCATCATGGTCTCGACCAGTCGGGGTCCGCGGCGTTGGTCCACGGCGTTCGACCGCGCGTCGCGATCCTGAACAACGGCACCCGCAAAGGCGGTCACGTCCAGACGTACCAGATTCTCGAGTCGTCTCCGGGACTCGAGGATCTGTGGCAGCTGCATTGGTCGTATTGGGGCGGCGTCGAGCACAACGCGCCAGGCGTGATGATTGCGAACATCGACGAACCCGCACAGCTCGCCGCGATCGTCGGCGGTTCATCGGCACCAGGCCAGACGACAGCCACCGCTCCGCCGGCGGGACCGGCAGGCAACGCCAATCATGCGCCCGCGCACTATCTCAAAGTGACGGCGCGGACCGACGGGTCGTTCACGGTAACAAACAGTCGGAACGGGTACACGAAGCAGTACGCCGCCCGAAACTGATTGGGCGAGAATCCACGCGTCAGCGCGCGGGCGTTGTTGGCCGAGATCACCGCCCGCCGCTGCTCTTCTTCGGCGCAACCATCTTGGTGACGCGGCCAACGCTCGTGTCGCCAGCATACAGGTTGTCCTGCTTGTCCATGGCCCAGTAGCTGGCTTCGATGAACTGCCCGGTCCCGATACCCATTCCGTTGCCGATGGCACCGAGTACGTTGCCATTCCGATCCAGCTTCAAGAACTGGCCATCCTGACCGCTTGCCATCCATGGCTGGCCGTGCGAGTCAAAATAGAGGGCGCACACGAGGTTTCTCATTTGCATCGTCTTGACGAACGTGCCGTCTCCAGAATAGATAACGATGCGATATTCCTCGCGGTCGCCGATCCAGACATCGCCGTTTGTCGGATCGACGGCGAGCCCATGGGCCGAGCTGAATTTTCCTTGTCCCACCTCGTTCCCGTACCACTGCTTGATGAAGGTGCCGTTCTTATCGAGGTGGATAATCCGTGCGGCGCCGAGATTGTTGACCGGATCATCTGAATCAGTGTCATTGGGGCTCTCGTTCGCATGCCCCTCGGCGATATAGACATCACCGTTCGGAGCGAAGGCGATCATCACCGGCTGCCAGAGAAGCCGTTGTGCTTTGGCTTCATTCCAGTCCCCCCGGCGTCCGCGCTCGCCGATCGTTAGGAGCAGCTTGCCCTCGGGACTGATTTTCATCACGGTCGCGCCATTCGCGGCGGTAATCCAGACATTGTCCGCAGCATCGACGGCCATCCCGTGCGCCTTGTCCTGATAGCCGATCACGTCCGGGCCGACCTGAAGGATCTGTTTGTAATTCGGATCGAACTTGAACAGCTGCGGTTTCCCGGCGTCCGCGCGCTGAAAGACCCAGAGATTTCCTTTCGAGTCGAGGGCGACCGCGGGGACACCGCCAAAGCCGGGAGGCAACACATAGGGGTACGTGAACGTGTACCCCATCGTTTGTTTCCATTGCACACGCTGCAATGACTGGCGCGCGCGGCCAAGCCGGTTCCCGCAAAGGGGCGACCGCCTGCAGGCCGGCGTCTCCCCGGCGGCCGGCGCCGGAGGCGCGGGAAGCGCGGTGTTGCCAGCCGCGCCGCGGCCAGTGCCGTCACTGCGGGGCGGTACGGTGACATGTCCACTCGAATCGACGATCGTTCGTCCAGTTGGATCGGGGAATGATCCCTGCAGAAACCAGGCAGGTGTCGCGCCGACAGCCGGCCCCTCCGTTGGTGGCTGAGGTTCGGAGATTCCCAGCGTCCCGCTGAGCATCATGCCGATCGCCAGAGCGGCAACTCCAGCGAGATTCTTTTCGTCCATTTCAGCCTCCCTGGATCACGCCGGACCACCTGGAGTGAGAGCCAAACTCTTGTCGTGGATTATAAGCGGCTCATACGAGTCGGAAAGATCGTGATCACTCTGCCGACCACCAGTGGGCCGCAGCAGGAGCAGCGCGCCTGAGCGTACCGGTCCCACGAACACAGCCGCAATGACAATCACGCCAACGGTGAGAAGCGCGGTGACGATCGTTCGCAACGCGGCCGTTGAGGCCAAAAATCTTACCAGGCGGTGTGGCGCTTGAGTGCTCACCCTTGTCGGGTGACGTCCGAACGGGCGGCCGCACGGCCAACGGCATACGGGATGAAGCCCGCGCTGTTGCGCGGGCGTCCCTACAAGTTGCCGCAACGCGCGGACCGCTTGAAACAAAAGCGATTTGTCGCACTCGGCCTCGCCGGTGGGCCGAACGACGAATTACGAATCGGTGATCGGGTTACACAAACTGTATCTGAGGTGTTAGATGCCGCGCATGCGGACAACGGCGAGACTTACAGCTGCGACACTCGGGGCGAGTTGTGTCGTGCTCGCTGCAGCAGCAACCCGATCGATGAGCGCACAGACCGACGAGTGGACTCCGCCACATCGGATGTTCTTGACGCCAGAACGAGCGCTGGCGATCGTTCTCGCCACCGATCGCAAGCTCGATTACGTACCAGGCGAAGTGCTCGTCAGATTTCGGCCGGGCGTCGGTGTCGCCGGACAACAGCGCGCCTTGACAGCGCTTCGCAGTAAACCCGCCGCCGCCAACTTTCGATGGGTTGGCGATGTCGCGGTTGTGACGGACCGCTCAGAGCTCGACGCCACCATTCTCGCCGCGCAGCTGGCCTCACAACCCGAGATCGCCGTTGCGGAGCCCAACTATCTGTACCGCACGAGCGCAACGCCGAACGACCCCGGATTCTCGCAACGGCAATGGAACATGACGGCGCTCGACATGCCGCGCGCGTGGGACATCAATCCGGGCGCGACCGACACGATCATCGCCGCGGTGGTCGACACCGGCATCACCTCGGTGGCCCGCTCGTACTCGTTTCAGACGTGGAACGGCCGCACGACCCAGGCCGTGCTGGTGCCCTTCAATCTCAACCCCGATTTCAAAGCCAGCCGCATCGTCGGCGCTCGCGATTTGGTCTTCTGGGATGGACCGGTGCTCGACATGCACGGGCACGGGACGCACGTTGCGTCGACGATCGGTGAGGAGACGAACAACTCGCTGGCGGAGGCCGGCATCGCGTATCGCGTGAAGCTGATGCCGGTGAAAGTCTGCGTCGGTTTCTGGGAAGTGCAATTCGTCATGTCCGCCACCGGGTATCGCGGCTTCGTGCCGCCGAACGTCGGCGGCTGTCCCACCTCGGAAGTTGCAGAAGGAATCCGCTACGCAGCCGACAACGGCGCGAAGGTGATCAACCTCAGCCTCGGTGGATTCGAGCCGTCGGCCATCGTGCGCGACGCAGTGGCGTATGCCGTCGGGAAAGGCGCGTTCATTGCGATCGCGATGGGCAACGAGTTCGAAGACGGCAATCCCGTGGGGTACCCGGCGGCCTATGCCGCGGATCTCGACGGCGTCATGTCCGTCGGTGCGCTCGGTCGCTCGCTCGTGCGCTCCTTCTATTCGAACACCGGACCGCACAACGAGATTTCGGCGCCGGGAGGCGACGATCGAGATGGCGGCGCCGGCGGCATGATCTGGCAAAGCACGATATTCAGGACCGACTCGAACCCGGCAACGGTGATCGCCCCTCGATTCGATCGGTATGCCGAGTCGGCGTTCGAAGGAACCTCGATGGCCGCGCCCCACGTCGCAGGGACAGCGGCGCTCATCATCAGCCAGGGCGTCACCACTCCGGCTGCGGTCGAAGCGCTGATCAAGAAGACCGCACGGTTTCTCGGAACGCCGAAGGTCGGCACTCCCGGCAGAAACGAGGAGTACGGGTATGGGCTCATCCAACCAAGGGCCGCGCTGCTTGGCTTCGGCCTTGCGAGGTAAGCCGATGCATGCCACGCCGCGCCTTGTCATCCGCATTGCCTGGATTTGGTGCTTGCTGGCAGCCTGCTCGAATTCAGCGATCGCCCAGACGGCCGTCCTCGTCACGCACGATCGGACCAAGATCTGGACGAAGGACTTCCGGTCGACGGCGGTTGTCGTCGACGCCGGCACGACTCTGGCTGTCGTCGATCAACGTAAGGATTGGTACGAAGTGATCCTGCCAGGAGACTTCCGCGGTGCGACCGGCTTCGTCTACAAGTCGAATGTCGATGCGGCAAGTCCACCGACTGCATTGCCCCAGTCGCGGCGCCAGACAGCCTCGGCGCAGGTACCATCGAAACGATCGCGGTTGGTGGGTGTCGTCGGCTTCGGCCAGTTCGGCTACGCGCGATTCGCCGCCAAACACAGCTTTCAGGCGGTCACGGGACAAGGTGGAGACGGCTTCTTCGGCGGCGGTGGTGGAGTGCGGCTCGGCAACGGATTCTTTCTCAACGCCTCGATCGATCGCTTCACGCAAGGCGGTGAACGTGTGTTCGTGATGGACAACGAGGTCTTCAAGCTTGGCGTACCGGTCAGCATCACGCTGACGCCGATGGCAGTGACGAGCGGTTGGCGATTCGTGCACGACCGCGCGACTCCATACGTGGGCGCAGGAATCGGCAGAATCCGCTACGAAGAGAGCTTCCGCTTCGCCGACGCGACCGAGAACGTCGACGCGCGGTTCGCGAGCTATCACGTGCTCGGCGGAGTCGAGGTCCGAAATGGCTGGGTCGCGACCGCGTTCGAGGTGGAGTACTCCCGCGTGCCCGACGCCCTTGGTATTGGAGGGGCGTCGGCGGCGTTCCAAGAATCGGATCTGGGCGGGCTCGTCGCGCGCGTCAGGGTTCTCGTGGGCCGCTGAGGCTCAGGCAGGCTCGCCGCTCGGTGAGGAGACGGGACCGCGCCAATGGCGTCCGCTATGTCAGCAGCACGACGGCGCCCGTGATCACCAGCGTGCCGGCATGACGATGGAATCGTTGCAGGCTTCCGAACGGCGGACGCTACGGCTGGTCGAGCAGCGTCTGCAGTCGCACTGCGGTTCGGATCACCCTGGCGTCCTGTCCGTGATCGGCAGTCAATTGAAGGCCCAACGGCAACGCGCTCCCGACCGGCATCGGAATCGTGATCGCCGGCGTGCCCAACGCCGTCCACGGCGCGTTCATCCGCGAATCGCCGGTCGACGCGAGACCGAGCGGCGCCGGGCCGACCGCGGCCGGCACGAGAATCACCGGCGTCGACCTGTAGATCTCCGCCACCTCGTTCCGGCAGTCGGCGATGTGCCTCATCGCCTCGTCGTATCGCGCTGCTGGAATCTGAAGACCCTCGCGCACCAGGTCTGCCATGTCGGCCAGCCGGTTGCCGTACTCCTTGAACCGTTGCTCGTGAAAACGCGCGCCCTCATAAAACATCACCGTCCGTTGGGCGTCGATGAGCGTAGCGAGCATCGAAGCGATGTCGATCGACTGAATGGGCACGCGGGCGCGGCGCAGGAGCGATAGCGCGTCCTGAAAGGCCTTCGCCATCGCTGCATCGACTTCGGGCATCGGATCCGGCGCAGCGAGCGCGAACCGCTCGGTGGGGCCAGCGGCGTGGCCCATCGATTCCCAGAACGCAAGCATGTCGGCCGCGGTGTGCGTGAAGAACCCGAGCGTGTCGAGGCTCTTCGCGAAGGGAAGCACGCCGTCCATCGGCAGCAGCCCGTAGCTCGTCTTGAATCCGGTGACGCCGCAAAACGACGCCGGCCGCACCACCGATCCACCTGTCTGCGTGCCGATCGCGAGCGGCACCATCCCTGCCGCGACGGCGGCTGCCGATCCGCTCGAGCTTCCTCCAGGGGTGTGCGCGAGGTCGCGCGGATTGCGCGTCGGAGCGGGTGTGCGATAGGCGAACGCCGTGCTCTGCGTCTTGCCGAGAAGCACCGCGCCGCGCTGACGCAGCTGCCGGACGATTGCCGCGTCCTCCGTGCCAAGCCGCCCTTTGTAGATGGGCGATCCGTATTCGGTGGCGAGACCCTTCGTCTCGATGATGTCCTTGGCGCCGAATGGAATCTCTGCGAGCGTCCCGCTTCCGGCCGGCCGCTGCGGGGCGACCTGCACCCACGCCTGAATGGACGCATCCTTCACGCGGATGAAATCGACGCACGGCTGCAGCGCGTCGGCGCGAGCCTTCGGCGACGCATTCAACCAGTCGCGAAACGTCTCGAGGCGGCGCGGCTGCGCCTTCACAGAAACCGCGGCGGCGATCCCGGCAAGAAGAAACGTTCTTCGCTTGATCACAAACTATGAGTTTATAAACCTTCCAGCCGCGTCTCCGCGTCGCCGAAGTGTTCGAGCGTCACGCCCATGCGATCCATGATCGAAAGGTACAGGCTGCACAATTTGCGGTTGTCATCGCCGGCGTACAGGTAGTCCAGCGACCGGCCGGTCTCGAGCGCTCCGCCGAGGCCGCCGGCCGTCACGACCGGCACCTTCATGTTGTCGTGTTTCCAGCCCGCCCACATGTTCGACAGCCAGAGCAGGCAGCAGTTGTCGAGCACGGTGCCTTCACCCTCGGGCATCGCGTCCAGCTTGCCGGCGAGGTAGGCGAGCTGGCTCAAATGAAACCGCGAAATCCGCTCGTACCCGTCGGACAGGTCGTCGTGCGACGCGGAATGATGTCCCTCGCGCATGTCGAGGAACGGGTAATACAGCGACGACAGATCGCGCGCCAGGAGGAGCGACGCCACGCGCGTCTTGTCGGTCTGGAACGCGAGCGCGATGATGTCGCACATCAGACGTGCGTGCTCGCGGAGATCTTCCGGAAGTCCGTTCTGCGGCCGTTCCATGCTGAAGACCGGGCGGCCTTTCGTCTTCGCGACGTCGTCCGCCGTGTCCTTCGCGTCCCGCATGCGTTCGATCCGCTTTTCGACCTCGCGGACGCTCGTGAGGTACTCGTCAAGTTTCACCCTGTCGGTGGAACTGACGGATCGGGCGAGACCGTCCGCGCGATCTCTGACGCGGTCCAGAATGCTCTGATACCGGAGGCTTCCGCGGTTCTCGAACAGCGTGTCGAACGCCAGCGAGGGGTACACCTCGTTCGGCACCGGCGACTCCGCGCTCTGCCACGAGATGTGCGAGCTGTATGCCATCGAGAAGTTGGTCTCGTGGTATCCGGTCATCGGCTGTTCGCACGCCAGCACGAGACTGGCCTGTGGCGTCTCCGCGCCGACGTGGTTCGCGATGACCTGGTCCATCGTGATCCCGGATCGGACAATCGGTCCTTTCTGAATCGGCACGCCGGACAGCAGATTGCCGGTCTGCCCGGGATGGATCCCCATGCCGACGGCCGGTTTGTTGAACAGGCCGTTGATGACGTTGATCTTCTTCTTCAACGGTTCCAGCGGCGAGAGCGATTTGCTCAGCGTCATCTCGGCGCCGGTGCCCTTCGCCCACCAGTGGTTGCCGTTGATGCCGTTGCCCATGAACAGCACGGCGAAGCGTTTGGGAAATGGTCCCGCGGCGTCCGCGGTGCCGGCCCACGCCGGCAGCGACTCCATCCAGGGCAGCGCCATGGTGACGCCGATGCCGCGGAGAACCGTTCGTCTCGAAACGGCTTTCATACATTCACCTCGACTCGGCGGCCCGGGACTCGCCGGTCAACAGGACCTCGCGCGCAGAGTCTTCTTCGTGTCTTCGTGTCTTCGTGGTCAAGCTTTTCCGTGATCGGGATTCTATTGCTCGGCCGGCGGCAGAAACTTCACGCACACCGGCGACGGCGCGCTCGCGAACACGCCGGACGGTTTCAGCCGGCCATTCCCGGCGTCGATGCGGCAGACGAGTACCGTATCGGAATCCTGATTGCCGATCGCCAGATGTTTTGCTGACGGCTCGATGCCGAAATGGCGCGGCTTGGACCCGCCCGTGCCCTGCTCCTCCACGTATGTCAGCGCTCCCGTTTCGAAGTCCGCTGTGAACAGCACGACGCTGTTGTGACCACGGTTCGACACATACACCCATTTCCCAGACGGATGGACGTCGATCTCGGCTCCGCTGTTCGCGCCGTCGAAGTACTCGGGCAGCGTCGACACGGTCTGCACCTCCTTCAACGCGCCCGCGTTCGCGTCGTAAGCGAACGTCGTAATCGTGGAGGTCAGCTCGTTGACGACGTAGGCGAAGCGGCCATCCGGGCGAAAGACCATGTGGCGCGGCCCGGATCCCGGCCGTGTCGCCGTGAATGGCGGCGCATGCGGCGTCAGCTTGCCCTGCGCTGCGTCGAATCGGTACGTCAGGATCTTGTCCAGCCCGAGATCGCACACGAACGCGAAGCGATTGGACGGATCGAACGTCACGCAGTGCGCGTGCGGGCCCCGCTGCCGCTCGGGGTGGACGCTTTTGCCCGTGTGCTGCACGACGTCGGTTGCCGCTCCGAGCCTGCCGTCCGCGGCGATCGGCAACACCACGACGCTTCCCGCGCCGTAGTTCGCGATGAGGGTATGGCGGCCTTCTTTGTGGAGCGTGATGTGGCACGGGCCGGCGCCCATCGACGACTGGTGATTGATCAGCGTCAACTTTCCGGTATCCGGATCGATCGCGAACGCGCTCACGCCACCACCGGGCTTTCCTTGGAATTCCGAGAGCTCGTTCACGGCGAACAGCCGCCGGCGCTTCAGGTCGATCTCGAAGAAGGACGGGTTTGGCGTTTCGACCGCGAGGCCGAGCGGTACCAGCGTGATGTTCTGCGACACGTCGAGGTTGTCGGTCTGCAGCCTGAAGAGATAGATCCCTTTGCTCTTGGCTCCGGTGTACGTGCCGACGTACACCAGGGTCTCTTTGGCGTTGGGCGCCTTGGGCATTTGACGCGTTGAAGAGGCAAGGACCACCGCGACATACTACAACTGTGCTAGGCTCTGCGACCACCCGGCAATGAGGTGATTATGAACATCAAACGTCGAGAGTTCCTCGGGGCCGCATCGGCGCTGGTCGCCGGGATGACGCAGCGAACGATGGCGCGCACGCAGCAGGAAGGCGGCAAACCGCCGTCGCTTCCCACGCGTCCAGCAAAAGTCGAGCGGCTGTACAAGGCGCCCGACATTCATCCCAATGCGCTCGAAGCTGCGCCCGACGGTCTGTGGATCGGCGACCAGGTGTCGGAGAAGGTGTTCAAGGTCGACTGGCAGTCTGGAAAAGTGTTGCACGAGGTGCAGACCGAATCGCACAACACGAGCGGCGTCGCCGTTGGCGCACGTTACCTGTGGCTTGGGGCCAACGGCGGTGTGAGCGGCCGGCGTCCGCCGCGTCCGACGGACAAGCCCTTTGGCGAAGTCATTCAAGCGGATCTGAAGACCGGCAAGACCGTCAAGATTCATCAGCTGATCTGGGGCGGCGGCGTCCACGGGATCACGTTCGTGCCGCAAACCCAGACGCTATGGGTCACCGCGCTGAGCATTCAGGCTGTGGCGGAGGTCGATCCGAAGGACTTTCGAGTCTTGCGCCTTCGTCCGGCGCGCGGCGATCGCCCGCATGGACTCGATTGGGACAACGGCGCGCTCTGGGTTCTGATTGCTGGAGACCATCTGGTTCAGAAGATCGATCCGGACTCGGGCCAGGTGCTCGAGGTTGTGACACTTTCCCGGACAGGCGACCCGGATCCGCATGGGATGTGCATCCACGACGGCTATATGTACTACTGCGATGCGGGTCTTACGGCGCCTGGGCCTGGCAGCGAGCCGGCACAGATTTGCCGGTTCAAGTTGTGATGAAAACGCGGCTCACGTCCCGTGCGGCGAAAGTGGTCGGCATCGCGGCACTGACCGTCGGCGCCCTTGCGTGGGCGGTCTGGCCAGCCATGTCGCAGAACGACGATCTCGACGTGCTGAAAGTCATCCCCGAGAATTACAAAGTGGTTCTCGAGAACCCACTGGTGCGCGTGCTCGAGGCGCACATTCCGCCTGGCACCGAAGAGAAGCCGCACCGGCATCTGCGCGGCGTAAGCGTCTGCATGACGGAGTACACGCTCGAGTCGCGCATCCTTCCCGACGGCCAGTGGACGCGCAACGAGCGGAAGCTGGGAACGGTGTATTGGAGCGAGGCCAGCCTCCATCAGGTCCGCAATGTCGGCAAGACGATGAGTCACACGATTCGGATCGAGCTGAAATACTGAAAGCGCGTTGCGCGGGCGGCCGACGTTGATGTTGTCACGACGCGAACTCTTGATCCGCACCGGCGGCATCGCGACGGTGGCGTTCGGCACACGCGCGGCCGATTGTCTCGCCTCCGCCGCCCAACCCTCGACGCCCGTCAACTTCGACATCCCGTCCGGCGCATGCGATTGCCATACGCACGTGTTTTGCGATGGGCGGCGCTTTCCGTTCGCGCCGGCGCGCACGTACACGCCCGAGCCGGCCTCGGTCGAGGAGATGCGCCGGCTCCACCGGGCGCTGCACATGGATCGCGTCGTGATCGTGCAGCCGAGCGTGTACGGCACCGACAATTCGTGCACGCTCGACGCGCTCGCGCAGCTCGGATCGCGAGCTCGGGGAATCGCGGTGATCGACGAACAGATATCGACGCCGGCGCTCGACGACCTGCATCGCCGCGGCATTCGAGGCATTCGCCTCAATCTCGAAACCGCCGGCATCACCGCGGCGGCTGAGGCCGGCCGGCGCGTCCGCGCGGCGTTCGAGCGGCTGCGCGGGCGTACGTGGCATGTCCAGATCAACACGCGGCTCTCGATCATCGACGCGATCCGCGAGGAGATTGCCGCCGCTCAGATTCCGGTCGTCATCGATCATTTCGGCGGCGCTCAAGCCGCGCTCGGCCCCACGCAGCCGGGATTCAACGCGCTTGTCGATCTCGTCCGGAGCGGCCACGCCTACGTCAAGATCTCCGGCGCCTACCGCGCCTCGTCGCATGCTCCGGATTATCCGGATGCTGCGCCGCTCGCAAAGGCGCTCATCGCCGCCAACCCACGTCGAATCGTCTGGGGAACAGACTGGCCGCATCCCGATTCGGCACGCGTGCCCAACCGGAAGAACACCGATGTCGCACCCTTGCTGCAGATCGACGATGGCCGCGTGCTCAACCAGTTGCCGTCGTGGGCGCCGGACGCCAGCCTGCGCCGCGTAATCCTCGTCGAGAACCCGGCACAGCTTTACGGGTTTTGACGCGCCCCGGTCATGTCACCGCCGGGCAGGTCCTTCTAGATTTGGCGGCCTTCTCCGCTTAGTATCTCCCCGAGGGTAAATGCCTAGGGCACTTCGATGTGCGGATGTCGGCGCCGTTGTCCTGCTGATGGCGGCTGCCGCACAGGCGCAGCAGCCATCGCCCGGGCGCCAAAGCCGCGCCGGCGGCGGCGCCGACGGCGGCGCGGACAGGATTGTCGCCGAGCGCGTGCTGCGGCTCGGGGGCGCCGTCATTCTTAGCGGACAGCATCGGCCGATTCACGATCTCGACGACCTTCCCGATACCGATTTCCGGCTGCACACGCTGGATCTCGTGGGGGTCTCGATGGGCGCCTGGGGCCTGAAGGACGAGTTGTCGCGGTGGCCGCCACTGCCGAATCTCAAGGAGCTCTACCTCAACGGACGGCTTTGGTACAACCAGCCGATGTCGCTCGTGGCCGATACGATCGGGCTGTTCTCGGCGTCGACCGATCTCGAGAAGCTCGTGCTGAGCAAGCCGGTGCAAACCTACATTCCGCTCGAGGATCCAGTGCTCGACCGGCTGGCGGCGCTTCCCGCGCTGACAGAACTGCGTCTGCATCAGACGAAGCTTCCAGGCGCTGCGCTGGCGCCGTTCACCAAACTCCAGTACCTCGATCTCAGTCACAATCGGTTTTTCGACGACGGTGGACTTCGGCACGTGGGTCGGATGACGGCCCTGCGAAAGCTCTATCTCACGGGCACGTCGATCAGCGACGAAGGCATGCGACAGCTCGCGGGTTTGACGGAGCTCACCGAACTGGCGCTCGACGGGACCGGAATCTCGGACGCCGGGCTGGCGCATCTCGGGGGACTGACGAAGCTGAGACGCCTCGATCTTCTCGGCTCGAATGTGACGGACGCCGGACTGGTCCACCTGCAGCGGATGACCGGCCTCGAGGAGCTGAGCCTGTATCGGACCCGGGTGTCGAACGCCGGCCTGGCGCGCCTTACTCCGTTGAGCCGATTGCGCGCGCTCGACGTCAGGTACAGCCGTGTGACCGCATCGGGCGTCAAGGAGCTCGGAGCGCGCATCCCTGGCGCGCGCATCCTGGCTGACGAAGGGTCGAGCCGGACGGCAAAGCGGACCGTTGAAGCGGCCACGGTCGCCGGTCGGGGCGAAGAGGCGATTGCGAGCTGGCTGGAGTCGGTCGGCGCGCGTGTGCGACGGCATGACGCCCACGTCGTCGGGGCATCACTTGCATCCACGTCGATCACGGACCGCGAGATCGCGATTCTCCGCGAGCTGCCGCAGCTCGAGGAGCTGAGCCTTCGCAACACGGAAATCAGCGATGTTGGCGTCGCGCAGCTGTCGGATCTGCACGCGCTTCGGGCGCTCGACATCAGCCACACGCTGCTCGCGGACTCGGCGCTCCAGGCGCTCGCGCCGCTGGCGCGCCTTCAGAGCCTCGATCTGAGTCACACGCTCGTTGAAGGAACGGGACTCGGCGCGGTGGCGGGTCTCGGCGCGCTCCGCGAGCTGGCGCTCGCCAATGCGCCGCTCCGCGATGACGGCCTTGCGACTCTCGGAAAATTGACCGCGCTGGAGAAACTGTCGCTGCAGTACACCGACGTTACCGACGAAGGCATCAAGCATCTGGCAGCCCTCGGAAAGCTGAAATACCTCGATCTCTCAGGGACGGACGTGGGCGACAATGGCTTGTTGACCGTCGTCAAGCTCGCGGAGGTCGAGGAGCTGCAGTTGAACTTCGCGCGGTTGACCACGAACGGCCTGCAGCTGATTGCGGGGCTGACGCGGCTCAAGCGGCTCGGTCTATCGCACACTGGCATCACAAATCCTGGAATGGACGCGATCGGGAAGCTGACCAGCCTCGAATCGCTGAACATCGATCACACGCGAATCACGGACACCGGCCTCGCGAAGCTGGCCGGTCTTACGAAGCTGACAGATCTCATGCTGGACAGCGTCGATCTGACGGACGCCGGGGTTGCGCATCTTGCGGGAATCGGCAGCCTCCGTGAGCTCGATCTGTATCACACGCTCGTCACCGACAAGGGCTTCGAGCAGCTGCAGAAGGCGTTGCCGAAGTGCCGAATCCATTACGAGCGCGATTCCGCGAAACGCGAGCGAAGAAGTTGACTCCTCGAATGACGCGAGCGCTCACGCTCGCTCCTCTGGTCGTGGCGCTGGCAGGCGCGGTACCAGCTGGTGCCGCCACGCAGGATAATGCCACGGCGCTCATCGCGTCGATCGAGGCGCAGGGCGGCAACCTCGTCCGCGATCGAACCGGCCACATCGTCGACATCTCGCTCGCGCGGACATGGGCGACGGATGCGGACGTCGAGCGGATTGCGGCGGTCAAAACGCTCAAGCGACTCGATCTCTCGCTGACCTATGTCTCCGATCGCGGCGCCGAACGGCTGAAGGGGCTCGATCAACTGGAAGAGCTGAACCTGTTCGCCACCGAGTTCATCACCGACGCGGCGATCGCGTTCCTCCGAGGCCATCAGCAGCTGAAGACCTTGAACCTGCGAGGGACGGATGTCACCGACACGAGCCTGGCGTACGTAGCCCAGCTGCCCCGATTGAAATCGCTCGACGTCAGCTTCACGCAGATCAGCGATGTCGGGCTGGAGCATCTGGCGTCGCTGACGCAGCTCGAAGAGTTGAAGATCGGCGGGAACAAGATCAGCGGCGTGGGCCTCCACGCATTGAAGCTTCTGCCAAACCTGAAGAAGTTGAGTTTTTACGGGATTCAGCGCCGAAATGCCGGGTGGTGCTGGGCGCCGGTCGTGACCGATCTCGAGCTCGACACGATTTCGCTGCTGAGTGGCCTCGAGGAGCTGAATATCGGATTCGGCGTGGCGCTCGGAACGCCCAGGCCCGCGGACCTCGGGCCGGCTGACGGCGAGGCGGAGTGTCGCATTGCGGGCGGCACGCGCGTCACCGATTTCGGCCTCGCGAAACTCATGTCGCTCAAGAACCTGCGGCAGCTCGATGTGAGCGGCTCGTCGATTACTTCGAGCGGCGTCAAGACGCTCGCCGCGTTCCACCATTTGCGGCGCCTGAGTCTATGGAACGTGCAGGGCATCGACGATTCCGCAGCCGCGTCGCTCGAAACGCTCGTGAGCCTGACGAGCCTCGACCTGTCGAATACGCGGGTCGGCGACGACACGCTGCGTCGGCTGGCCAAGCTTCCCTTGTTGCGGCGGCTTTACGTGAGCGAGACGAACGTCACGGGCGCGGCGGTCACCGCGTTCAAAGCCGAGCATTCAGCGATCATGGTGTCGTCAGGTGCACGCGTCGCGCCGCGTGTGCCGCTCAGCCCCGGAGCCGAGCGTGGCCATTAGCCGCAGCAGGCGTGTGTGCGCGTTAGCGGCGGTGGCCATCACCGTGATGCTTGCGGTCGTGACATCGGCAGGGACCTCGGCGCAGCAAGGTCCAGCGCCGATTTCGTTTTCCCGAACGTTGTATCCGATTTTCGAAGCCGCGCAGTGCCGCGGCTGCCATAGCGATGACGGCGTCGCGTCGGCGACCCGGCTTCATTTTCCAGAGCCCAACGCCAGTCCGGACGACATCGAGGCGTTCGGGATCACGCTCGCGGCGTTGGTCGATCGTACCGATCCAGCCCGATCGCTCTTGATCAACAAGCCGACGAACCGCGAGCGTCACACTGGAGGCGTCCGCATTCAGCCCGGCTCATTCGAAGAGCAGGCGCTCGTCGAATGGGTGCGTCACGTGGCGGCGCTTCCCGAGGGAACGGTGGCCGCCGCCCGTGAGCGGCTCGCCGCGGCGAACGCACCCTCGACGCGCGACCAGCGCCTCAGGCGGCTGACGCACAGCCAGTACAACAACACCGTTCGCGATCTGCTCGGCGACTACAGCCGTCCCGCGGATCATTTTCCGCCGGAGGACTTCGTCAACGGGTTCAGGAACCAGCTCCGCACGCAGGGCATGCCGCCGCTTCTCGCCGAGGCGTACGGCGCTGCGGCCGAGAAGCTCGCGCTCAACGCATTCCGCGCCGGCGACGTCAACGGGCTCGTGCCGTGCAAGCCGACCGGTGGCCGCGACGTGAAGTGCCGCGATCAATTCGTCCGGACGTTCGGCCTGCGCGCGTTTCGACGACCGCTCGATGAGGCGGAATTCGGCCGCTATACGGCGCTCTTCAACTCGCAGGCGACGAAGAACGGGCGGTTTCTCGACGGCGCGCGCGTCGTTGTCGAAGCGATGCTGCAGTCGCCGAAGTTCCTGTTTCATCTGGAAGGTGGATCGGGATTCCGGGATTACGAGGTGGCGAACCGGCTCGCGTATTTCCTGTGGGATACCATGCCGGATCAGGGCCTGTTCGACGCCGCAGCCTCGGGCGAGCTGCGAACGCCCGGCGGGCTGGAGCGCACCGCGAGGAGCATGCTCGAGCGGCCGCTCGCGCGGCAGGCCGTCGACGAGTTCTTCGGCGAGTGGCTGCGTTTCGATCGCGCCCTCAGCTCGGTAAAGGATCGACGTCGATATCCGGAGTTCACGCCTGAGCTCGCGGCGATGATGGTCCAGGAGACGCAGCTGCTGCTCGGCAACCTCGTGTGGAATGACGGCAACTTCATGGAGGCGTTCACAGCGGAGTACAGCTTCCTCAACTCGGATCTCGCGCGCGTGTATGGACTGGCGCCGCCGTCCGGCGAATTCGAGCGCGTTCGGTTTCCGGAGAGCTCCCACCGCGCGGGACTGCTCGGTCAGGCCTCCTTTCTGGCATCGAACGCGGGACCGGTCGAGACGTCTCCGACCGCGCGCGGCATCTTTGTCAGGGAACAGTTCCTGTGTCAGCACGTCCCGAACCCGCCGCCCGGTGTGAACACCGAAGTGCCGGAGCCGACGGTCGACCGGCCGCTGGCGCGGCGTCAGCGCATGCAGAGCCATGTCGAGAACCCGACGTGTGCAAGCTGCCATCGCCTGATGGATCCGATTGGCTTCGGTCTCGAGAACTACGACGCCATCGGGCAGTGGCGGAACACCGAGACGATCGAATTCGAGAGCGGCAGGCGCGGTGCGCCGCCGAAGAAAGTCGAGTTGCCGATCGACGGCAAGGGCGAGATTGCCGGTCTGACGAACGCTGCGTTCTCGGAGCCGAAGCAGATCGGGCACCTGCTGGCCGAGAGCCGTGCCTGTCAGGAGTGCGTCGTGAAACAGCTCTTCCGCTACGCGTTTGGCCGCCTGGAGACGCCCGCCGACCGCGAGACCGTGCGGACGGCGTTCACTGTGTTTCGCGATTCGGGGTTTCGGTTCAAGGAGCTGCTCGTCGCGCTCGTGCGGTCGCCGCAGTTCCTCGACGGAACACAACCGTAGGGCTACAGGAGAACCACCATGCCGCTCAGCAGACGACGGTTTCTTCGAAACATGAGCATGACCGGTGCGGCGATCCGAGTTGGGCTGCCACCGCTTGCCGCCATGTTCAACTCCAACGGAACGGCGTATGCCGCGACCGTGGATGCCGCCGTTCAACCGCGCTTTGTCTTCTGGTTCAACGGCAACGGGATTCCCGAACGGTACTGGATCCCCAGAGAGGTCGGCTCGGCCTACGAGCTGACGCCGTGTCTCGCACCGCTCGAATCGGTGCGCGACGACATCCACGTCATCAGCGGCATCGACAATCCAAACGCGCGAGTCACGGCGCCGGGCAACACCCATCACAAGTCGATGAGCGCGCTTGTCTCTGGAACGCCATACACCGGACGCGGCGCCGGGGGAGCGTCGGTCGATCAGGTGATTGCGGGCTCGATGCGCGGCGAATCGAGGTTCCGGTCCCTTCAAGTGGGCGTGTGCCAGGAATCGCACGGCGAGAACATCCATCGCAATTTGAGCTGGGCGGGATCCGACCGCGCGCTGCCACCGGAAATGATTCCGCACAACCTGTTCGATCGCCTCTTTGGTGTGCGCGATCAGGCGTGGGTCAGCCGCAAGAAGAGCGTGCTCGATGCGGTCCGCGAGGATCTGTCCTCCCTGCAGCCGGCGCTCGGTCAACCGGATCGCCAGCGGCTCGACGAACATCTGACGTCGGTGCGCGAAGTCGAGCGGGCGATTGCGAGCCTGCCATCGGATTACGGGAAGAATCTGAAGGAACCGGAAGATGTGGCCGACCTGACGGACTACCCGCGGATCGCCAAGATCCAGTCCGACCTCGTCGCCCACGCGCTGGCGTCGGGTCAGACGCGCGTGGTCTCGTACATGCTGACGAAGTGCCAGAGCCTGACGCGGCTCCCGTGGCTTGGTTACACGCGCCTGCGGCACCACGACTACACGCACACGAACGCCGATTCACCCGAAGGCCAGCGCACCATGCGCGACATCTGCCGCTGGCACGTCGAGGAATTCGCGTATCTCGTCGGACGCCTGAAGGCGATTCCCGAAGGCGCCGGTACGCTGCTCGATTCCACGTGCCTCGTGTTCGCGCACGAGCACGCGGAGGCGAACCCTCACAAGGACAACGGCCTTGCGCTCATCCTCGCCGGACACGCGGGCGGCATGAAGACGGGGATGCACTCGAAGATGCGCCACACCATTGGCGATCTCTATCTGACCGTCGCGGAAGAAGTGTTCAAGCTGCCGCTCGAGAAGGGCTTCCCGACCGCGGAGAAGAAGATCAGCGGGATTGTCTGACCGCTTGCGGTCTTTTCAAGTCCTTGGTCCTTGGTGCTTGGTGCCTGGTCCGTCCCGGGTCCTGAGTCCGTCCTTCGTCCCTGCCCCTTCATAGTCATGCGAAACTCCGACGAGGGCGGACCCGCCGACCAATGCACGAAGGGGACGAAGGACCAAGGACGGACGAAGGACCAAGGACGGACGAAGGACCAAGGACGGACCAAGGACCAAGGACGGACCAAGAACTAAGCACTAAGGACCAAGGACACGCTGGCAAGTCCCCGGCTCACCGCAGCCTCCAATTCTCGTCGAAGAACCCGGACAGCGCGATGTCTCCGTTCGCCTTCAGCACCGAATAGTCTCCCAGCCGCGGGTAGAGCCACGCGTTCGTGCCGCGAAAATCGGCGTCTCCGAACGTGTGGCCGCTGTTGATCACGACGTACCGCTTCGGGTTCAGCGGATTGGGATAGATGAGCACTGGAATGTGATCGCTGGCGGCGAATGTCTGGGAGCCGATCGCGATCTCGGTCTTCGTCCAGCGAATCGGCAGCTTCGCGACGATGTTCGCGATGACGCTGTTGCTGCCCGGATCGCCGAAGAGGATCAGATTGTAATCGGCGATATCGGTTGCGCCGATCGCGCGGTCGTCTTTCACGCGCACATCACCGCGCAGCCATTTCGCGAAATTCAGGCTGAACACGTCGAGCGTGTTCGACGCCCACTGCGCCGTCAGGGGCTGCCATGCGCTGCCGGTCGGGCGCACACACAGGAACGCGTCCATGAACGCATCGTCCACCGGTCCCTGGAGCCCGTGCACTTTCCGGAGGCCGGTGGGGGAGGCCGTCTCCCATCTGCCGTTCTTCTTCTCGAATGACGGATTGGCTCCGGCCTTCAGCGCCTGCCCGTCGATTGTGAACGTGCCGCCGGAGCTCTCGAAGTTGATCCGGCTCACATTTGTCGTGGTGACCGTGTACTGCCTTCCAGCGTCGCTGCGCCTCGCATCGACGTCGGCACGCTTGTAGGTTTGCTCCAGGCTTCCCACCGTCATCCAGTGCGACGTATTGAACCGTGTGGTGTACGTCACGAAGCGGATGTGCGAGGGAGATGTGTCGGCCGACTTCAACGCCTGCGCGATGAACGCGTTCGATTCGGCCTTGCTGTCGGGGTGCCAGGCGTGGCCGGTCTTCGGGCCGACGAGAAACAGCGCCCGCAGGTCCTTGGTCAGCCAGCGAAACGGGCCGTCCTGCTCGAAGCGAAAGCCCTCGTTCGTCAGCTGCTCGCGGACGTTGACCGACGCCTGCAGCTGCGCGTCGATTTCTCCGCCGTACCCGACGGTCGGCGTGTTGAACGCGTTGAGCGCGTAATCGACTGCGTCGTAATAATGGAGCATCGCCTCCTGGTACGGCGGCAGGTTGTCCCGGCGTCCGTACCGGCGCGTCTCCGTATAGCCGGCGCCGGCTTCGATCGCGGCCCACTTGCCGGGATGATGCAGCCCCAGGTGCCACGAGCTGGCGCCGCCCATGGAAAAGCCGCGCAGCACAATCCGCTTCGGATCGATGGTGTATCGCTGCTGGACGGAGGCGAGCGCTTCGAACAGGTCCGCCTCGCCGGCCCACCGGTACGACAGGTTCGTTCGGCCCAGTGGCTCGAGCTGAATGTAGTCCTGGTCCCGAGGCACCGGCCGATCGGTCTCCTGTTGCGTGATGAAGGCGACTTCGTTGAGCGTCCGGTTCGTTCCATGCTGCCAGATATCGAGCCGCACCGGCGTGCGGCCATCGTAGCCGTCGGGAATCGTCAAGCCGTACGGCTGGACGCTGCCGTCCACGCGCGACACGTAGGCGCGAACGACGTGACCTTTTCGCGTTGGCCACGACGGCGCGCCGGCCTCGAGCTCGCGCGCGCGCGTCAACCCTGTGTCGAGCACGGACAGCGTGTTGCCGACGAACGCCTTGGTCGCAAATTCTTCGGGGAACCGCAGGATGTACTCGGCGGCCTTTCGGTAGATATCAACGTCGGCGAGCAGGGCCCGGTCCGTCGGCCCGGCACCCAGCGCTTTGACCCGGGCCGACAGGTCGGTCAACTTTTTCTCGATCGCGCGCATTTCGTCCGGACTCGGCCCCTCGACTCGCTGGCGCTCGCTCGGGGCAGGCGGAGTCGTCGGCGTCTGGAGAGCGCCCGTGGCGAAGCACAAGGTCAGCAGCAGGTTGGCGGGTTTCATGCGGGAAGGATTGTAGATCGTTGGTCTTCCAATCCGTGCAACTGTGTTATCTGTAGCGTCTTGGCGGCCAACGATTAGGAGCAATCATGCACGCGCTGTGGCAGGACCTTCGATACGGCCTTCGCGGCCTGGGTAACCGACCAGGATTTGCCCTCCTCGCCATCCTGACGCTGGCGCTCGGCATCGGCGCCGCCACCACTATTTTCAGCGTCATCCAGAACGTGCTGCTCGATCCGTTCCCTTACACGGACGCCGAGCGCGTCGCCATGATCCAGATTCATGACGTGACGAACAGCCAACCCGGAGGACGGTCCGCCTTTCAGGTTGCGGAATTCCTCGAGTATCAGGAGCAGAACCACGTCTTCGAAGAAGTGATCGGCGGCGGCAACGAGGACGTACTGCACAACACGGGCGAAGGGACCGAACAGTTCACGGGCGGCTACGTCACGCCGAATACCTTTCGGTTCCTCGGCGTTCCGGCGCTCATCGGCCGCGGGCTGACGCCGGAAGACGCGAAGGCGGGCGCACCACCGGTATTCGTGATGGCGTACAAGATGTGGCTCAAGCAGTACAACCTGGATCCCGCCATCCTCGGCAGGACGTTCGTGCTCAACGGCGTGCCGACCACGCTCGTGGGAATCATGCCGGCGCGCTTCACGAAGCTCGCCGCCGATCTCTGGCGGCCGGTGGCGCTCGATCGCGCGGATCCGGAGATCCGCCGGCAGTACTTCACGTTTCAGGCGCGCCTGAAACCTGGGGTCACATTGCAGCAGGCCGCGGCCGACGTCGACGTGATCGCGCGGCGGCTCGCAGCGGAGCGTCCGCGGGACTACCCGAAGCAGTTCACGGTGAGCGTCGTGAGCTGGGTCGACAGCCTGGTGGGACAGTTCCGGACGACGCTGTACACGCTGGGCGCCGCGGTTGGTCTGCTGCTCCTCATTGCGTGCAGCAATGTCGCAAACATGCTGCTCGCGCGCGGCGCGGCGCGGGAAAAGGAGATGGCGGTTCGCGTGGCGCTGGGCGCCGGGCGATCGAGGCTGATTCAGCAACTCCTGCTCGAGAGCCTTCTCCTCGCCGCTGGCGGCGCCGTCCTCGGATGCGTGTTCGCCTACGGTGGCATCAAGGGGCTCGTGCTGCTCATCCCCGATGGGTTGATCCCGCGCGAAGCGGTGATTCAGTTGAACCTGCCGGTGCTGGCCTTCAGCCTCGGCATCGCGGTGTGCACCGCCCTGATATTCGGACTCGTGCCGGCCATTCAGGCTGCGAAGCGCGACATGGTCGAGCCGCTGAAGGATTCGGGCAAGGGCGTCAGCGGCGGGTTCCGCAGCGGCAGGCTTCGCAATTCGCTCGTTGTCGCCGAAGTCGCCCTCTCCCTGATGCTGCTGGTTGGCGCCGGACTGCTCATGCGCAGCTTCGTCGAACTGCAGCGCGTCGATCTCGGCTTGAATCCGGACAACATCCTCGTGGCGCGTCTGCCCTTGCCGCGCGGCCAGTACGAGACCGCCGCCGCGAAACATCAGTTCTTCCGGACTGTGCTCGCCCGCATTCACGCGCTGCCGGGCGTCGTCGCCGCGACCGAAACGACGACGCTTCCGCCCTACGGCGGCATCGGCAGCGAGATCGACATCCCCGGGAAGACCCACTCGGACAAATGGGAGGCGATGTTTCAGCTGGTCAGCGAGGGATATTTTCCGACGCTGGGCCTGCGGCTGGTGCGAGGACGCGTGCTGTCGGAAGCCGAAGTCAACGACGCGCGCAAGGTGGCGGTCGTCAACCAGACGCTCGTGAACCGTTATTTTCCTCGGGAAGATCCGTTGGGGCAGCGGATCACGTTCAATGTGCTTCAGACGTTGCCGAACGGCAAGGTCGAGGACCCGGTGTTTGAAATCGTCGGCGTCATTTCCGACGCGAAGAACCGCGGGATTCAGGATCCGCCGATGCCGGAGGTGTTCGTTCCCTCTACCGTCACCGGCGCGTTCATGCGCGGCATTCTCGTCAGGACTCACGGCGCGCCGGAAACGCTGCTGAACAGCGTGCGGCGCGAAATCTGGGCCGTCGACCGCAATGTGGCGCTGACGAACACCGGTACGCTGAACGAGTTCCTCAAACAGTTCTCGTATGCGGCACCGCGTTTCAGCCTCGTGCTGCTAGGCGTGTTCGCGACCGTGGGCCTCCTGCTGGTCGCGATCGGCGTGTACAGCGTCATCGCCTACACGATTTCCCACCGGACGCATGAGATCGGCATCCGCATGGCGCTGGGCGCCGGCCGCGGCGATGTAATGCGCATGGTCGTGCGCATGGGGTCGCGGCTCGTCGCGATTGGCGTGGCGATCGGGCTGGGCGCGAGCTTCGCGGTCACGCGCGTGTTAGCGAGCCAGATCTGGGGCATCTCGCCTCACGACCCGGCGACGATCGCGGGCGTGGTTGCCGTGATGGCGCTCGCGGCGGCGGCTGCGTGCTATTTTCCCGCACGGCGGGCGATGAGGGTCGATCCGATCGTGGCGTTGCGGTACGAGTAGAACAGCGCCGCCTGCCGATCACCGCTTCGGCGTGAACAGCACACCAAAGGTCACCCGGTGTCCACCGCGCCTCTTCGCCCTCGCGAAGAACGCCGGTGCATCGCTGTTGGCGTTCACGATCAGGTACCGGTAGTCGACCCGGAATCCCCACTCGGGCGCGGCGTCGCGGAAGATCTTCACGCCGCCGCCGATGTTCTCGGCCGTGAACGTGCGCACGCCGACCGTGTCGGCGTCATAGCCGAATTGCTTGGTGAGCAGCCGCGACTGGAGCGAGAGAGCGCCCACTCCGCCGGTGACGTAGTACGGCAGGTGCTTGCCCGCCGTGCCGCCAGGAAAGAACACGACATTGCCGAAATAGCTCCAGACGTGCGGCATCTGACCGTGAAACACCGTGCGGTTGTTGAACACGACGTCCTGGGCCAGGCCGAGGCCGATCGCGAATTCCCCTTCGATCGCGGCGCGTTCGGCCACGTAGCAGGTCAGGTTCGCGCCGGCGGAATAGACGTTGAAGTTGGCTTCCTTGTTGCCGTCTCCGCCGCCGAAGAAGATTCCGCCGATCGGGAATCCGCCAACCTCTACTTTGCCCGGTCCGACGGCCGGCTCCTGTGCCGCCGTCGCTGAGACGCCTGCGACCAGGACGGCGACAGGCACAAGGAAGAACGCGGGAAGTGTGCGCATCACCATTTGAACTGATACGCGAGCCGCGGGAAACGGCCCGGCATGATTGCCGTCACCTGACCGAGCGACGTCCCCACCGTATCGATCACCGTGCGGATTGAGTTGTTGTTGAACACGTTGAAGATGTCCACCTGGAACGTGTGCACCTTGCCGTGCCCGTAATGAATGTTCTTCCTGACGTTCACGTCGAGCTGCGTCCAGCGCTCGCCAAAGAGCGATCCGGGTTCGTTCAGGACGATCGTTTGTGCCTGCGTCCGCTGCCCGTTCGGGAAGAGGTTCGCGGCGGGCTGCCACGTGATCACGCGCTCCAGGCCGGGATAACTCTGGAGGACGGCGCCGAAGTCGATGCCGTAGCGCAGCGGATAATTGCCCGCCAGCTTGAACTCGTGCAGGAACGGAATGTGGAACTGCCGCTGGTCGCAGAAGCGGCCGCCTTCCGAAACCGGGCGCCCCTGGTACAGGTCCGTCGTCGTCGGTCCGTTCGGATTGTCGTCAGACTCGCAGAACACCGAGACATTGCGTTCGGCGGTCCAGCTGCCGAAGAGCGCGGCCGAGCCGGCCAGCCGTGCGGAAAACGACGCCTCGAATCCTCTGTAGAACGATCGATTGTGTTCGCTGCTGCGGTCGATCAGCCCCTGACCATACACGGTGGCTTTCGCCGAATTGAGGTTGTAGACCGTGATCATGTCGTTCGGATTGAGCACCGCGGCGACTGCCGGATCGATGACCGCGGGCATCCGCACCTGGAACGGCGTGTAGTCGCTCAAGGTAATGAACGTCCGATCGGTCATTTGAATGTTCCGGATCTCGCGCTTGATGAACGTCGCGCCGACCGCGAGACCCGGCTTGAGCTGATGCTGGAATCCCGCAGTGAACTCGAGGTTGTACTGCCGCCGCAGATCGCCCGGCAGCGCGCCGGAGCGCTGGCCGAAGTTCCCACCGCTCGGACTCAGTCCGATTTCGTTGTCCTGCGCGATGCCGTCGTTGTTGGTGGGGAGCACGGCAGCGGAACACGCGGTCAGCCCCGGGTTGAGATCGCAATCGAACCAGTTGCGGTTTTCCTGGCGGACTCCGGCATCCGCGTAGGCCAGGAACGGATCCGCGTCGTACTGCCGATGGTATTTGCTGTAGTTGGTCTTGAGCGCCGTGCGGCCGTCGCCAAAGAGATCGTAAACTGCGGCGAGGCGCGGCGCGTAGTCCGGTCCCCACCTGATCAATCCATGCTGCGCTGGATAGAACCGCGCCGGCGCGAATCGGCCGGCCTTGGCGCTCGTCTCCTCCATGCCGGCCGCGAACCACTCCACGCGCACTCCTGGGTTCAACGTGAGCCGCCGGATCGTCCACGAGTCCTGCGCAAAGAATCCCGCGTCGTACTCGACGATGCCGGGCGCTTCGAGTGGCGTATTGAACACGGTGACCGTACTCGGCCTTCCCTGGTTGTAGTTCAGCTGAATATCGCCGTTGTGTTCGTTCCCCATGCGGCCGTCCGGACCGATTTCGTGTGTGTATCCGAACTTGAGGTTGTGGGTGCCGGTGACGTACGACAGTCTCGCGTCGAAGACGTTTCGCGTGTTGTCCTGCCGCTGGCTGAGCAGCGAACCCCACGTCGTGCAGCCTGTGTCGTACGCACACTGTGGATCGATGTGGCGCTGCGTATCGGTTTTACGCGTCTGCGTGTACCACTCCGGCGTTCCGCGCTCCTTCAGCACGCCGGGAGCGGGTCCGCCGTGCCAGTCGAATGCGGCCATCGAGAAACCCGCTTCGAACAGCAGTTTGTTGGTCAGCGTCGACGTCCACTTGACGTTGCCGACGAAATGATGCGCTTTTTTTGGATCGCGGAACTGTCCCACGCGCGGGTCCGTGCCCGCGCTGAAGTCCTTGCCCTTGCGCTTCCACCAGCGCGAGCCGAATGCGGCAAGCTTGTGCTTTTGCGTCGCCTGCCACGTCAGCCGCAGTGAAGGGCCGCGCACGTAGGTGTCGAGGTACGAGTTGATGAACTCTCCGTCGGGCGCGACGATCTGTAGGGGCACGTCCGCGACCAGTTCATCGGAGGACTGATGCCGGGCGGTCGTGATGAACCACAACGTGTTGTGAACGATTGGCCCGCCGAACGACGCGGAGAACATCTGAATGTGCTTGATGCCGTTGGCGCTTCGAATGCTCCGCGGCGCGGCTCTCAACTCGTCGTCCACGTTGTCGGACTGCCAGTCGCCGCTGGTGAACCCGAGGAACGTGGCGCCGCTGAACAGGTTGCCGCCGTCCTTCAGCACACTGTTCAAGCGAATGCCGCCGCCGGAGGTGTCGGCGGGGATCGCGCTCGTCATCACTGAGATTTCGGTTTGCAGCATGTCGTCGAAGTAGGACTGGGAAGGGCCCTCGAGGCTCTGGATCGACATCCCCTCGACCAGTTGTTCGGCGTCGTTGCCGGCGAGGCCATGCGCGCGCAGCGCCACCTGCTCGGTCATCCGCGAGCCGCCGATATCGGGCGTGCCGGCCCGTACTCCGGCCGCGAGCACGCCGATCGACATGACATTGCGCGACACGGGCAGCGCGTCGATGATGCTGCGCGTCAGCACCTGCGTTCGCGACGCCTGTTGCACGTCGACCTGCGGCGACTGTCCGGAGACGGTGACCGATTCCTCGAGGGCGCCGACCTTCATGTCGGCGTTCACCGTCACGACGACGTCCGATGGGACGTCGACGCCGGTGCGCGTGAGCGTGCTGAAACCGGTGAGCGAAAACGTCAGCTTGTACGGGCCTGGCCGCAACGCCTCGATGCGATAGCGTCCCTGGTCGTCGGTGGTGACCGCTCGCACCCCCTCGATGAGAACGGGGCTGGCCGCCTCGACCGTCACGCCCGGCAGCACCGCGCCCGACTCGTCCCTGACGAGGCCGGCGATCGACGCCTGCGCCCAGGCAAATGTGGGGAGGAACAACACGGACAGAAAGACGACGATCCGCGGAGCGTTCCCGAGAAGCGTTCGCTGCATGGAAGCCCACCTTTCGTCGAGCCGCACGCCGCGTTCATTGCGACTGTCGCCGCTCCGAAGGGCGTAAGGGACGCCGGCCGCGGCGAGTGTAGCATCATCGCGTGCGTGATGACCTTACGGCGATGACGTGGGCACCGACGTTCGCGTGATCGTCATCTCGGGCTCGATGGGGTCCGGGAAGACGACGGTGCTGTCGGAAGCCTCCGACGTGCTCGGCGCCGCTGCCGTCGTGCACGCGGCAATCGACATGGATGCGCTCGGCGTCGCGCACCTGCCGGAAGAGGCGTGGGCGGATCTCGTCTATCGCAATCTGGCAGCCGTGTGGGGCAACTACGCCGCGGCAGGCGTGACGAGATTATTGCTGGCGGAAGCCATCGAGAACCGCGCGGCTCTCGATCGCATTCGGAAGGCGATACCAGGTTGCGAGCTCGTCGTGTGTCGTTTGAGGGCGAAGCCGGAAACGATGCAGCAGCGCGTGGCGATGCGTGAACCCGGCATGTTGCGGGAGACGTTCGTGGCTCGCGTCCTGGAGCTGGAAGCGCTGCTCGACGAGGCACACCTGGAAGATTTTGCTCTCGCGAATGACGGCGGCTCTGTCACGGACGTGGCGCGCGAGCTGCTCGTGCGAGCGGGTTGGATCTGATGCGCATCGGTCCGTTGGCCAACCAGGTGCCGCCACGATGCGTCCAAACGAGCGCGATGAGGATCCCGACTGTGCTCGTGACGCGCAAGTTGGGCTACAGCGCGGCTCGTCGGGTGCAGCACCGTGTTGGGCCGCAGGAGCTGTCAGTCAGCGCCTTGCCCGCATGACGGCCTCGATTTCGGTTGCTGTGTACGGCAGTCCTTTCGTCAATACGTCCGCGCCTTCCGGCGTGACGAGGATCATGTCTTGGAGGTAGAGACCAATGCCATCGACGGTCAGTATCGGTTCAATCGCCAGCACTTGACCGACCTGAATCGTGTCGATGATTCCCTCGGCAGCCGCCACACCGACCCCGTCCATTTGCCAGAATTTTGCTGCTTCTGCTGATAGTGCCACGTCCGCAGTCCGCTTACCGAACGCCGTCTTGAGATGCGGCCGCCGGCGCTCGAACTCCGCCTGCCATGCGGCGAAGACGTCCTGGGACGTGCGTCCAGGCTTGACCATCTCAAGGGCCGTCCGGTAGGCCGCAACGAACAGATCCCACGCCTCGCGTTGGCCCGCGTCGAACCGACCGCTGACCGGCGCCGTGCGTCCGACGGCTCCCTCGTAGTGCTCCTGCGCACAACCCACGTCGACGTGCGCCAGCTCACCCGCGCGCATCACGCGATCCAGGAACCGGCTGTCCGCGAACAACTGCATGATGACGGCGATGTCGGAGTTGCTCCCCGTCATGAGCCACGGCCAGAACGACACACGTTCCGCTCCCGCACGGACGCACGCCGCTACAACGTCAACCTCGGCCTCACGCTGTCGCCGGCCCGGCCGGAGGGCAGCGAGGCCCGCATGAAGGGCCGCCGAGCTGCTTGCCGCCACGCGCCTTAGCACCGCGACTTCGGTCGAATCCTTGAGCGCGCGAAGAGCGTTCGCGTTCGGCGCCGGTCCGAAACGGGCCTGTGGCCACCGCACCCGAAGGGCGCTTTCCCAGAGGCCGGCTTCGTCCCAGCCGATGAGTCTTGCCGGCGCCGCGTCGGCCGGATCATTTCGAAAGGGCCCACGGATGACAAGCGTGGGATCCTCAGCCAAGCGACGGTCAACGAACGATGCGAAATCGTTCCATGACGCGATGTGGTCCAGCGCGAGCCGGTCAGCCGAAGCGGATCCCGGCTCGACATAACCGTAAGGTGCATGCAGCAAGGAGCCAAACCCGGGAAGCTGACCGGGCTCGGGTACGAAAAGCCAGGACTCGTGACGCCGCGCATCCAGGACGAGAAGGGCGCCCACGGCGTTGGCGAGTCCAGTCAGATAATAGAACGTCGGGTCCTGTCGGAAGGCCACTTCATTCAGCGCCATGACCGATGAGCGCGAGCGGATGAGGATGATCGCATCAGCGGCCGCCTGCATGGCACGATCCCGTCGCGCCCGAAACGTCGCGATTGGCATCGAAGGACTGGCTTGCGCACTGCCGCTGACTCCCAGCGTAAGGACCTCGAGAATTAGAATGGCAGTCAATTTCAGGTAGCGCATGATCGCTTCTTTCCAGTTGCGGCTGGAGTTCCAGCAAATCTGCGGTCTCTTCGGCGCCCCCACAAGAAGGGCATCAATCTGGCGTGGTATCGGCGAGGCGCGTGTTCTGGCCCCAACCGACTCTCCACGTGCCATCCCGCCTGGTCATGACCAGAAACTTCCGGCTTCGAATGACTTTGGCGGGAGAACGCTCATCTCCGGTCAGCGTGCTATAGAATCTCACAACGGCGGCATCGGGGCCGACGAAGGTCAGTTCTTCCAGACGTTCGCGCTGCACGCTATTCCGGAAGACAGTCTTGTGGACAGCGGCGTGACCTTCCTCGATGGCTGTTCTTCCACTCCAGACCTGGCCCGTCCACAGAATCCAAGTCCCATCCTCTTGGAACAGGCTTGCGAAGGCGTGCATGTCATGGCTGTTCCATGCCTGTTCCCATTTCTGGATGATGGCCGCAATTTGCTCCCTGTCAGCGACTCTGTCGCCGGGTGGTGAACTCTGGCTCGTCGCAGTGGACGCGCCAACAAGGCCAGCGACCACGAACAGAAGCGTATTAATAGTCCCAGCCATTCTCCCCTCGCATCCGCGTCACGCCGCGCTCCGCGTAACGTTCGCGCTGAGGCCGCGGCGCGTCACGCGACAGAGCCAAGCGCCGTCGGCTCCAGCGCGGAGTTAGACGCCGCCGTTCGCTTTCAGACTACCCTGATGCAAGGCGCGAAGCCGGCGAATCATGGCTTGGAAATGCGCGGAATCAGTCTGTAATTCTTGCGCGAGCCGCTCCTCGATTGGAATCACAATAGTTGGGAGAACCTTGAGATCCGTCTCAACCCAGTGCGCATACAGAATGCCGTCAGGAATCGCTTCTCGCTCCCGAATCGCCGCGAGAAACTGGTAGAAGTGACTGACGAGCCTTCTACGGTGATGTAGGCAACCAGAGGTCGCTTCCGATTGCTGCGCGGACGGTAAGGCCTGGATGGCGGCGCGTTCTCGATTGCGGATCCGCTCGTACTCGTCTGCCAGATCCGTCGGGTGGTCCCTGTGCAGCTGCCACAGGCTGTCGACAGCCAAAAGCATCTCGACAGATCGGTACTCCATCAGCAATCGCCACAGCAGGTCATGGACCCGTGCAGCGGTGGCCTTCCGACTCTCCTCCTGCATCGTTCGCAGAATCAGCCCTGTCAAGATGACGTAAGCACCCGTAATGACAATCAGCGCAAGCGTCAAAAGGTCGGCTACCTTCCATTCCATAATACGGGTCCTCGCATCACGGGTGGACTGTGGTCGGGCTCGAAAGGCGTCATATCAACGTTACAATGAGCCGCGCGCGCTCACGGTCTCGCGCGCGTCGGCTCCATTTGTTTGTTAGGCTGCCGCGTTGAAATCGCCGCCAAGACGCCCCGAAGAATCTCGCTCTCGCGAGCCAGCAGATCCTCGACTTGCGTGGCCAGTGGACCAGCCAACGCCTGGGGCAGGCCGACTCGGATCAGTCGCGTAGCGACCTCCTCGTGGCACCCGACGATACCGTCCGGCGAGGCGATCTGCCATTGCTCCTTCGCCTGAGCAGGTTTGTAGTTCCGGTACCGCCCGATTGTGATTGCGATCGGGCGCGCTTTGCTGATGCGCGGCATCACGAACACATCGACGACGATTGAATCGCCGCCAAAGCGACATGCCCCACGCTTGTGGTACACGCAACCGCTGTTCTTCGGTCCCTCGCTCCAACGCAGGATCGCCATGGCTACCTCCCCGTGAACACGAGCCGCCCAGACAGACCGTCCGAGCCGACCTCCCAAATCTCCACGCCCATCGGCACCAAGTGCTGAAACCTCGAAACCCAATGGTCCGCCAGCGATTGCCCCTGCCGCGTGTGAGCGAGGACAGCGAGAATCTTGCGGTAGCGTTGTGGTGCCGCCAAGAAGTAGAGCATTGATTCGTTCCACACTGAGAGCTTGGCGCTCGGGGCATTGCCCCCTTCGGTCCAGATGTGGCACTTGCATTCCACGAGCGTGGGAGGCGTCGACGAGCCGAGATCGAATTTCCGACCCTTCTTCAAGTTGCCGACCCCAACATCGACAGAATGGTCCTTCTCAAGCAAGAGGTTGCGCTGGCGAAAAAACAGTTGAACCGCATCCTCGAATTTCGCGCCGGTCGCAGGATTGTCGGAGTTGCCCATGTGGTTGTCGATCGACAGCCTAACTTCTTACTGAGTGGACCGCGAGGCCCCGCTCGCAGCTATCGCGGGCAACTGTGCGCGCAGTCTTGCTCCAAAGCGCTTGGCAAATCAAGGCGCAACCCGTCTCGATGACGTCCGGGGCAAAACGCATCCACTGCGCGCCAGCGTTCGGTGCAGTTCGGCCTGAAGATTTTCTTTTGAATGCTGCGCGTGCCGAGCGCGCTGCGTCTTACGCGTACGACGAGACTCTCGAACTCTGAGGCGAGCGATCGCGGGTCCAGAGGCTCGCCGGATCGGGCCGGCGGCGCGTCGCGTCGGAAGACGTACCGTACGCCGACGCTTTCGGCGTCTGGCAGCGCGGATGCTGACCCTCAAAGCCGCGCTCGAGGAGACGTGGAAGCGGTGGCTCGATGGTCGTGGCACGCGCGACGAAGCCCTGGCGGCGCTCGTCGCGCGAACGGCCAGGGCTCACTAACCGCTCACTCGACGAATCGGAGGAGCGCTCACGCTGCTGCCCGCCGCCGTCGCTGGCGCGTCCGCGCGGCGAGCCGTGCCGCGGTCTTCCGCGCCCGTGGCCCTTTCGTCCGCACGGCCCGCCGAGCCGCTCGACTGCGTGCGGCGGCCGATCGCCGCCGCGCCGAGGCCTTGGCCTGGCGCGCCAGCGCTGTCCGCGCCGCCGCACGGTGCCCTTCGTGCTTGAGCGCGCGCAGAACCGCGCGCGATCGTTTCGCAGCGGGGCGCTTGTGCCCTCGGCGGGCGGCACGGCTGGCAGACGCGGCGCTCTGCTTCGTCCGCGCTGTGGAGCCGGCCGGGGGCCGTGGAAGCTTGACGCCCGCCCGTCGGGCCTTCGACAGGCCGATAGCGATCGCCTGCTTCGTGGATCGCGCGCCGTGCTTGCCCTCCCGTACGTGATGGATTTCCTCACGGACGAATTCGCCGGCCTGTGTGCTGGGCGCCTTTCCTTCTCGTTTATCCCGTCGCGCCCGCTTCAATGTGGCTTTCTCAGGCATGAAGGTCATCTCTTCTGTGGTTCGGTCGCCGTCTGTTCAGATCAGACGCGCCGACCACGTGATTCCGGATCGAGATGACCCTGGTGCACATTCCGTTCCCGGGAGAGCTGAACCGGCGATCTGCTGCCGAGGCTCAGCACCCTTCAACAAGGGTAGCCTGTCTACCGTCAAATGGGTAGAATCCCTACCATGCCGCGCACGACACCCGACCGCACCGAGCTCCTCCAGGGCACCCTCGACATGCTGATCCTGCGGACCCTGCTGCTCGGTCCCGCTCACGGCCATGAAATCGCCAAGCACATCCAGCGCACTACCGACGATGTGCTGCGCCTCGAGCATGGGTCGCTGTATCCGGCGCTCCACCGGCTCGAACGGAAGGCACTGGTCGCCGCTCGCTGGGAGGCACGTGCCTCGCAGCAGCGCGAGTGCAAGTACTACCGATTGACGCCGCTCGGACGGAAGCAACTGATCGCGGAAGAGTCGAAATGGAACCGCCTCGCCAAGGCGATCGCATCCGTGATGGGCGCGGCTGTACAGGCCTGATATCACGGAGAACACCCCGCTGTTCCTCGTGATCGGCGTCGTCGACGAGATCAAACTGCGCGGGCCCGTCGAAGGGGTAGGCGACGTCGGCGCTTACTACTTCCCGCAGGCAAGGCGCGCCGTTCCTCGGGCACACGCTCAAGGCCCAGCTCTTCGGAGTCCGCGGCTCCGATCCCACCGTCCTGTTGGTTGCGGTGAGCGTTCTTCTTCTGGTTGCTTCGATTGCGTGTGTGATTCCCGCTCGGCGCGCCACGCGAATCGACCCGGTCGTCGCGCTCAGCGACTGACGGCGCAGAGTCTAACCGCCCACTTTCGTCGCGACAGCGGCTGGCGCCGGTGCCGCGTGGGCAGCGGCCGCGTGATAGCCGTACACGAACTGCCTGAATTCGGGATGAAGGAACTCTGCACCAAACTTGTACCGCTTCATCTCGTCGAAGGCCCGGTCGGCGTTCCAGCCGTCGTACGTCATCCGATACGCCGCCGTCATCACGCCGGTCCGATGCCGGCCGCCGACGCAATGCACGTACACCGGTTGATTCGCCGGGTCGGTCGCCAGTTTCAGGAATTCTTCGAGTTGCGGGGAAGTGGGCGGTTCATGAGTGGTCATGGGAATCTGCACGTACTTCATGCCGGCTTTCTCGGCCATCGCCTTCTCGCTCCGATCGACATCGTCGCTCGTCAGGTTGATCAGCGTCTTGACGCCCAGCGATGCGAGATCGGCGTAGTCGCGACCCTTGGGTTGGGCGCCTCGATAGTAGTTCGAGTTGATCTGCCCGAAGTTGTCGATCCGAATCTGCGAGATGTCGACCGTACTCGACCGCGCATTGGAGCGGTTTTGAGCCGCGGCCGGAATCGCCAGTGACCATGTGACGAGAAGCGCCGCCGTATAAGCACGGATGAGTCTGGCATTCAGCACGTGGCACCTTCCCCAGGAACACGCAATTGAAATGTTGCGATGAGCTCTTCCGACCGTCGCCGTGGATGACGGCAAGTCCGGTTCCACGGCGAACGGCAACATCCATTCATTCTGACGCCATGTTGTCCAAATTGGACGGCGCTGACCGACCGACCGACTCGCCTCATCCGCTCGCTACGCGAACTGCTGATCGTCCGCGGACGGTCCGTAAATCGCTGGAACAGTCTGATCGTTGAGTCGCAGATACACCGTCAACTGACCGCGATGATGGGCCAGATGGTTGAGCGTGTCGCGAAGAACGATATGCCGCGGCAGCTCCATGACGATGTTGCCGCCCGCCCGCAGGCGCCAATTCGTCGTCAATAGGAAATCGTCGGTGGTTCCTGTCAGCGACTCACGGGCCTTCGTGACGTGTTGGTCATGCGCCGCCACCAGCTTGTCGGTCGACGGCTGCTGATACTGCCCGCCACCCGGTGGCGTCAGGTCGAGCTCGTCCTGACCGATGATGAGCGGCACCCAGGACGGCATCGATGCCACCAGTCCCGCGAGTCGTCCGAGCGGCATCGATTTCGGGTGGGGCTTCCAGTCGTCACGGCCGGGCGGCACGTGCTCGAGCGCGCGGCGAGTACGGGGGGCTTCGCGGTCCAGTTCGGCAAGAAACAGCTCGGTGAGTTTCATCATCTACTCCAATCGATTCAGCGTTTCAGACGCGTCCTGACCTTGTCGAGTTCGGGCAGCCCTTGATCGTCAGCATGCCGCAGCGCCGCGAATCGTTCGTACTGCGTGCGCCGGCCGCGTCGCCGTTTCGCTCCAACAGGCGCGAGCGCGAGCACGAACCGCGGCTCGAGTGGCGCGATCCACTGCTGGATCGCGAGACTGAGTCAGCACTTCGCCGTAGGCGCCAATCGCGCCTGCAAGATCGCTGCGCCCGAGTCTGATCCGCTTGAAAACGTACTTGCGAGACCCAGGCCTCCTTATCGAGCGGATCGCTACTGCTCGCGGCTGGGCCAATAACGAAGGAGACAGTCATCGGACTACTGTCGCTTCTTCCACCGTGGTGCGCGCCTGCCGAGGAACGCGTCCACGCCTTCCTTGCCGTCCTCAGTGAAAAAATCGCAGGCAATGGCGTGTCCGGCCATGCCGTAGGCGTCGCCGAGCGACAGCTCGAGCTGACGGTAGAAGACCTGCTTGCCGGACGCGATGACGGCCGACGACTTCGACGCGATACATCTCGCAAGCGTCTCGACCTCGGCATCGAGCGCCTCGGGCGACACGACGCGATTGACAAGTCCGATCTCGTAGGCACGCACAGCGCCGACTGTCTCGCCCGTGAGCAGCATCTCCATGGCGTGTTTGCGGCCGACCGCCCGGCCGAGCGCGACACTGGGGGTGGAACAGAATGCGCCGATGTTCACGCCCGGCGTGGCGAAGGTTGCTGCCGTGGATGCCACCGCGAGGTCGCAGGTGGCGACGAGCTGACAACCGGCCGCCGTCGCGATGCCGTGCACCCTCGCGATGACCGGCTGCGGCAGCGTGGTGATGGTCATCATCATGCGGCTGCAGCGCGCGAATAGCGACTCGACTTCGGGCACATTGCTCATGGCCCGAATCTCCTTGAGATCATGCCCCGCGCAGAATCCCCGGCCATTTGCCGCGAGCACGACCACGCTGACAGTCGGGTCCATGGCGAGGCGGTCGAAGATCGACTGCAGCTGGTCGATGAGCGCACTCGAGAGCGCGTTGAACTGGCCGGGACGGTTGAGCGTCAGTGTGGCTACCCCGTCCTTCGTCTCGATCAGCAGCAGAGCCTCGGTCTGCGTAGTGGCATTCGATGTCATGTGCGTGCCCCTGTCCGTGTGGATCTCCGATCTCAGTACGACTCGCGGTGCTCCCGCCCCTCCAACATCGAGGAACGCCGTCAGAACGAAAGCCCGCAGCCCCCCCGATTCTATTGAGGTTCTGTGTCAAACCCCCAACCACCGGAACCCCCCCGAACTTCTCCGCATTGTCAGTCATTTGTCAGTCAAAATTCGCGTCTCAAGACATCGGCCTTTTCAGCACATTTGTTCGGAGCTCATCCGCGCTGACCAAGCGCCGTCGACTGGGGTCGGCCCACGCGACTTCAACATCTGAGGAGGATCGAGATGCTTGACGACGCGCGCGGGGGCGACGACCCACGCGATCGCGACGATGATCGGCGATCGCCTGATTCGCTCTCATTTCATGTGAAAGGATCATGGCGTGACGATGCTCTCGCTGTTTGGATTGTTCGCCGTAACGCTGATGCTCGTCGCATATGCGCTCGAACATCGCAGCCCGAGGTTCGTGCTGCTGTTCGCCGTTGCGTGCGCGCTGGGATCGGCGTACGGCTTCCTCCAAGGTGCCTGGCCGTTTGGAATTGTCGAAGCCGTATGGGCAGTCGTGGCGCTGCGTCGGTGGCGAACCGTCGCAACAGCCGCCAAGTAGTCAACGGTCTCGTACGACGGATCCAATCGCCCCGCCGTCGGCAAATGCAGATCCCGCGCCGCGCGCAGGCGGCGTCGGGGCGGCCGCAGGCGCCCGCGCAGCGGGGCGAAGCGTCTGGACGCCGATGAGCACGGCGCCACAATCCAGCCGCCGACGGCGAGCGACGCCGACTACGGCGGAGATCCGGTGCCGCCGCCCGCAGATCCACTGTGATGCGGCCGCCATCGTCGATCAGCGCGTCATTTGCTTCGACATTGCGAGGGAATGACGGCTGAACCTGTCCGCGGTATGATGAACGCGAGCGCGGCTCATTCGCGACTACAAGCTCGGGGCATGATCGTCAACGTATGTCCGGCGTCGGTCACGCAGGCTTCTCCCGATCGTGTGTGGAGCGTGCTGAGCGACCCGACGCGGTTCGGGGAGTGGACCGACGCGGCGTATCTCTCATCCGATCCTCCAGGCTCTGTCAGTCCGGGCCAGACCATCCACCTGACAGCGCCGTCGTTCGGGCGCAGCTGGCCAGTTGACATTGCGGTCCGCGACGTGGACCCACAGCGCCGCTGGATCGATCTTGTGGTCCGGCTTCCGTTTGGCATCGACAACTACGAACATCTGACCCTCACCGAGACCGCTGAGGGCGGCACACTCGTCCGATTCAATTGAGACTTCCACCTCCCGCCCGGGTGGCGGGGTCGCCTGGTCAGGCTGCTTCTAGGCCGTGAATTGAGGAAAGGCCCTGAAAAGTCGCTGCGCGACCTGATCCGCGCCGCGGAGGAGGCGAGCTAGCACAGCGCAGCCGCACTCGCCCGCGTGAAATCCACCATCACGACCTCGTCGGCCTGCTTCAGCACCCAATCTGGGATCGTTGCGCGCACGCGAACGCCCGTGCTGTGCCAGATTTGGTCGTTCAGGCTCTCCAGGTGCTGCACGTTCATCGTCGTCAGTACGTCGATCCCAGCGTCGAGCAGCGCGTGGATGTCTTCCCAGCGCTTCAGCCGACAACTGGCGTCAGAGTTCGGTGCCGTCTGGTATGCGGTGTACGTTGAGACTGCGACCATCTCCGCGCCGAATGCCTCGCGGTGTACGTGTCGAAGGCGTCCGATTTTGGAAACCTGTCGCCGTCGGATCGCGAACGCGTTGAACGTCACCTGAACTTCGCGCGCGGTCTTCAAATTGAGACCCGAATCCTCGAGGGCACCGACCTCGCCGAAACGATTGTCGATTTCGCGCGGCTCAATGGCGTCACACAAATCTTCGTGACGCGAGAGAAATCGAGCGCCTTGCGGTCGTGGTTTGCGTCGGCGTTCGTTCAGCGGATCGTCAGTCTTGCAAGGGACATGCAAGTCACCGTGGTCGCCGATCGATCGGCACGGCGAAGTTCATGAAGCCGGGCAGGTTCCGAACTAAGAGCTCGGGGACGCAATGGATTCGCCTGCTTCCGGTCAATCAACCATGCACCTTGAGCGTGCGCGCTGCGATTACTACAACAACGTGCCGCGCAGAATGAGAAACCCGACCGAAAAGTAGATCACCAAACCGGTGACATCTACGAGAGTCGCCACGAACGGCGCGGACGACGTCGCCGGATCGAAGCCGAGCCGTCTGAGAATGAACGGCAGAATCGATCCCACCAACGAGCCCCACAGCACGACGCCGATCAGAGAAAACGCGATAGTCAGCGCGACCAGCAGCCAGTGCGGTCCGTAGAGGTTCGAGAAAACCGACCAGATCTAGATTCGCAGAAAGCCGATCGTGCCCAGGATGCAGCCCAACGCGAAACCCGAAAACAGTTCGCGACGAATGACCCGAAACAGATCGGTCAACTTCAACTCTCCCACGGCAAGCGTACGAATGACGAGCGTCGATGCCTGAGAGCCGGAGTTCCCGCCGCTCGAGATGATGAGCGGTACGAACAACGCGAGCACGACTGCACGGGCAATTTCCTGTTCAAAGAAGCCCATCGCCGTCGCCGTGAGCATTTCGCCGAGGAACAGCACCACCAACCACCTGACCGTGTTCTCGGACATAGTCGAGCACCTGCTGCACCGTCCAGTCCTCTTTCACTGCGATGTAGTGCGGCGTCATCAGGCGACCGACGGTTCCGGGCGCGTACCCGAGCAGAGTGACGGCTTCACCGCGCTCCTCCGGTGTCAGTAGGGCCAGGAGTTGCTTCGTGGCATTGGCAGGCAGCTCGCTCAAGAACCACGTGCGATCGTCCGGCGACATGTGATTGAGGAGCGCCGCGGTGTCCTCGCGTCCCATCGCCTTGACCAGGGCGCGTTGAGCGTCCGGCCGCATGTACTCGAATACCGTGGCGGCGAGCCGGCGCGGCAGAATCCGAAAAGCGACGACCTCGTCCTCGGCGCGCAGCGCAGCCAACGCGTCGGCCAGTTCGCCGGGGCGCAATTGCGCCAATTCGTCGCGCACCTCTGCAAAATCGCCGCTTCGGATCAGAGATGCGACATCGAGGGTTGTCTCAGACATGGCCGTCTTTCAATGGGGCCGAGCTCAGCGGTTGCGGCCCAAGCGTGCCAAGGTCCGTGATAATATGAAGCCCTCCCCCCGAAAATCTGCGGTTCGTCCCAGCGAACTTGACCCTTGCGGCCCCGGTTGGCAACGAGTGTACCGATGAGAACACTGTTTTTTCGACTTGTGATCGCCAGCGCGACGGTCTGCGGTCCGTCGGTCATTACGCCCCACGCGCAGGAGAATTCACCGCAGCCGCAGCAGCCGTTTCGGAGTGCCGTCGACGTCGTGACAATCCAAGCATCGGTCCGCGACGCTCATGGACGGGTGGTGAGCGGCCTCAAGACGACCGATTTCGAAGTCCGTGACAATGGACAGCTTCGACCCATTCTCTCCCTCCGGTCCGATCGCCAGTCGCCGCTCAGCCTCGCCATCCTCGTGGACATGAGCGGCAGCATGCGCGTCGGGCCAAAGATCTCGATGGCGCGCCAGGCGTACGATTCGGTCTTGTCGCAACTCCGGCAAGGTCAGGACGAAGTGGGGCTCTTCACGTTCGATGCGTCGCTCCACGACCGTCTGGACTTCACGCGTGATCTCGCCACCTTGAAAGGCGCGTTGTCCGATTTCGAGCCGTTCGGCACGACGTCTCTGTCCGACGCGACGGCCGAAACGGCTCGGCGCCTCGCGGCACGGTCGGCGACGAACAAGGCCATCCTCGTGCTCACCGACGGCATTGACACCAGCAGCGAGATGACGGCGCGCGAGGTGTCCGCCTTGGCGAGCTCAATCGATGTGCCGTTGTTCGTGGTCGCGACCGTTCCGTCGTTGGATCAGCGGATCATGCAGGAAACGTCCCAACGTTCGACACCCTCTGACGCGGCTGACCTGCGCGATCTGGCTGACTGGACCGGCGGACAACTCGTGTTCGCGAGCACGTTCGTGGAAACCGTGGTGGCGGCGGCCAGCCTGATCGACGAACTGCGCCAGCAATACACCCTCGCCATCGAAGCCGCGAACGGCCGTGAGTGGCGCCGGCTCGATGTGCGAGTGAGGCGGCCCTCGACGAGCGTAAAGGCCCGAAGCGGATACTTCGCCGGCTAAGCCCGCAACCTTGCATCAAGCAGACCCAGCGATACCTGAACATCACGGATGAAGAACTGCGGAAAGCGATTTGTCAACCGATCCCGAAGCGATCGGCGTTGAGTCCGTGTCATCCGGGAATCCGCGGATGATGCCGTATGTGTGCCCGGCTCAGCGGCCGCCGGCAAGCCGCCAGAACTGCGTCTCGTTGAGCAGCGTGATCCGGTGGCCCTTCTCACGCAGCCGTTTGATTTCCATCAGCTTCAGGCCCGCATCGCGACCAGCCGCCTGCAGCGCGTTCGGCCGGCCTCGGACCACCACGCTCGTCTTCGCCGACGGCATGCCGTGGATGATCGCGCCGGCGCGGCGGGCGGCCCGGATCGCTTCGCTGCGCCGCCTGCTCAGAATGCCGGTGAAGGCGAGATGGACGCCTTTGAGCGTTCGCAGGACGCCGGCCTTAAGTACGGCGGGCGGGTGGCTGAGCGCCTCGATCATTTCGTCGGCGCTCTCGTACCGCTTCCGCCGCTCGCCGATGCAGCGGTACACGATCTCCTTCAGATGGTCGGAGCACGGAAGCCGGCGGACCTCGGGAGGACGAATCCTCGCGCGCGCGTCTCCTTTGATCAGCATGGCGAGCAACTGCCCGACCTGATACACGTCGTCGCGCGCCTGCCATTTTGGGACCGCGCGCGCGAGGATGTCGCTCGGCGCCGTCAGCGCGTTCATCGTGTGCGCCGTGACTCCACGCTGATCGCTCTGCTGGCGCACGATCCCGAAATCCCCGAGCTTCAGATGCCGGCCGTCGCACACGAACACGTTCAGCGGTGTCAGGTCACGGTGGAGGGTCTGTCCCCGGTGCAGCTTGCCGAGGACGCCGAGAATGCCCGCGATCTCGCGCCGGGCCGTGGCTTCCGTCCATTTCTTGCCGCCGCGCGACAGAAACGCGCTGAGGTCGCCGTGGCGCGCGTACTCGAGCGTGAGGCAATACAGCACTTCTCCGCCGCCCGCGTCCGGGTGCATCAGCGGAAACCGATCGAACACGCGAATCGCGCGCGGATGTCCGTCCAGCAGCTGTCCGAAGTACGCCTCGCGCAGCCACCCGTCGCTGCGAGTGGTGACCTTGATGCACACGGTTTCCGGCACGACGGCCGAGCGTCCGATCCGCGTCGCGAGATACACCTGGCCGAAGCCGCCCTCGCCGAGCAGCGCGCCGATGCGGTACTGCAGTCGCGTTTCAGGGCTGACGACGACCTGGGCCGGCATCAGGAGGTGCCGCGGCCTGTCGAAGGCGCCGCGGGCGGCCGTCGCCGCACCTGCCTCGCCAAAGCGCCGGAGGCGCGACGGCGGGCGCGTCGTGGCGGCAGACGCGTGCTTCAGCATGTCGATGGAGATGTTATTCCAGGCGGACCAGACCGCGACGCGTGGCGACCTTGACGGCTTCGGTGCGGCTCGTGACGCCCAGCTTCTCGAACAGATGCCCGAGGTGCGTCTTCACGGTTCGCTCGCTGATGTCGAGCTCGCTGGCGATCTCCTTGTTGGCCTTGCCGTCGGCCATCAATCGGAGCGTCGACATTTCTCTCGGCGTCAGCTGCACGCGCGTGACGCCTTCAGCCAGCTTCGCGGCGGCGGCCGGCGCGAGATAGGTCTTCCCGGCGAGCACATCGCGGATGCAGCCGATGAGATCGTCCGCCGAGATGTCCTTCAGCACGTACGCCTTCGCCCCGGCTTTGAGGGCGCGCGAGATTTCTTCGTCCGTGTCGTAGGTGGTGAGCACGATGACGCGTGCGCGCGGATCCCGTTCCCGGATGCGTCGCACAGCCTCCACGCCTTCCATGACCGGCATGCGCAGATCGAGCAGGGTGACATCAGGGTGATGGCGCTCGAACGCGTCGATCGCCTCGACGCCGTTCCCGGCCTCGGCGACCACGTGCAGATCGGGTTCATGGTTGATGATGTTGGCGACGCCGGTGCGCAGCAGCGCGTGATCGTCCACGAGGAGCACGCGCGCCTGACCGGCCGTTCCGGCGGCGGCTTCAGCCGGCGACATAGACCTGCGTCGGCAGAGACGAGGGCTCCCACGCCAGGACGATCTCCGTCCCGCTCCGCGGCGCAGTGACGATCGTGAGCGACGCCCCGATCCGCTCGGCGCGCTCCTGCATGCTCGTCATCCCGAATCCCGATGCGGACCGCTCGCGCGCGATCCCGCGGCCGTCGTCGGCCACCGACAGGCGGAAGCCGATCGATCGCACGGTCGACGCGCGCACCGTGATGCGGCGGGCGCGCGAATGGCGGACCGCGTTTGCCAGCGCCTCCTGCGCGATCGCGACGATCTCGCGCTCCACGCCGTCGCCGAGGCGCGGCAGCGCGTCGAGGCTCACGTCGATCGGCACGCTGGTGGTGCGCTGCGCGAGATCCGCGATCCGCGCGAGCGCCGCCGCGACGTCTTCGCCGTTGCTCACGTTGGGACGAAGCGCGCCGACGGATCGGCGCGCTTCGATCATGTGCGTGCGCGCGAGATCGACCGCCGTCTCGAGCTTCACCGCGACGGCCGGCGGCAGCGAGCAGGTCTCGCGCTGCGCGGCCTGCAGCTGCATCAGGATCGCGCCAAAGCCCTGCGCGAGGTTGTCGTGAATGTCGCGCGCGAGCCGGTTGCGCTCCTCGAGAATCGCCTTGCGGCGCTCTTCCAGGCGGTTCAGGTCGATCAGGCGGCTGTGATGCAGCGCCAACGCCGCCTGCCGCGCGATGGCCTCGCTCAGAACCACCCGCCACCAGTGCCCCTCGACTTCCGCGGACGGCGGGCTGGATACGGTCATCCATCCGAGCGTGCGATTGCCCAGCACGAGCGGTGTGGCGACGATTGCCTCGACGCCGGCGGCGCGGTTGAACTCCCGCAGGCCGTCGGGAAGGCGCGCGTCGTCGCCGGAGTACTCGACGGTCTGAGTCCAGCCCTCGGTGTAACCGAAGAGATGGCCGGCCATGGCGTCGCACGGGAATTTCACCGGCTCGGACGCCTCGATGCGCGCCGCGGCCGACGCGATCGTTTGACGCGTGTACAGCTGGTCTTTCACGTACGCCATCCACATGTCGCAGCGCTGACGGTCCTCCTGGATCAGCCACACGCTGCACGCGCAGCTCTCGCCCTCCTCGACCATCGTCTTCGTCAGCGCGCCGAAGAAGCCTTCGATGTCGGGCTCGCGCACGAGCAGGTCGAGCGCGAGCTGGACGACGTCGGTCTGCATCCGCGCAAGGCATTCCGCGCGGCGGCGCTCGGCGACTTCGCGCGTGAGCGCCGTGCGAAGCACATCCGGATCGCGTTCGTCGGCGAGGTGATTCGTTCCGACCGGTTCATCGCAACAAGGCTGTGATTCCACGTTTCCCATTATCGAGCAATTCGGCCGGTCGGCACATCGTCCAAAAGTCGTAGATCGATCTCTGCAGAAAGTCCTTCCCCAGCCTCGCGCCGACGCACGAACGCCGCATGCGCCTCCTGCCTGATTGTTCCGCACGCGCCGCGGGACCACAGTAGGGAACGGACGAACAACAACAGAGGAGGCGGTCATGACGCGTTGGATTGCGGTGCTTTTCGCGGCGATGAGTGTGGTGGGAACCAGTCGGGCATACGCACAGGAGTCGGGGCAGGGCCCGGGCGTAGTCGAACTGACGATCGTGCCCGGTGGCGGCACGTTCTTCACCGAGAGCAAGGACACGGGCGGACCGAGCTTCGGCAACTACAGCCTGGGCGCAGGGCTCGCGGTGAACTTCAACCGGTACGTGGGCATCGAGGGCGAAATCAGCGGCGCGCTCGGCATCACGCAGGACCTGCTGTTCGGCGGACGGACCTCGAATCTCAAGACGCCCGATTTGCTGAACTACAGCGGCAACATCGTCCTGTCTGCCGCGAACAAGAGCTCAGTGGTGCCGTACGTGACGGGCGGCGTCGGCGGCTTGAGCCTGTTCGACAAGGCCGGCCTCGGGATTCAGGACACCGAGACGTTCTTCACCAGCAACGTCGGCGGCGGTGTCAAGTGGTACTCCGGCCGCTGGGGCCTGCGTGCTGACTACCGGTTCGTGGCGGTGCAGTCCAAAGACGATGCGCCGGCGTTCTTCGGGCAGGAGACACGCTACGGACATCGCGTCTACGGCGGCGTGCTCGTGAATGTTGGCCGCTAGCCGTGCTTGCCACGGCCTGGATGTGTATGCGTTTGACGAATTCGGCGCGCAAGCCCGGCTTAGCCGCGGCCGCGACGCGGCCGCGGATCTAGTAACGAAGCTTCGCTCGGCCAGTCGTCATTCGTCGGTCTGAAGCGGAGCTTCGTTATAGAGGAACCATGTTGAAACGGATGATCGGGATGCTCGTCGTGACCGCGTTGTTCATCGCGGGGCTCGGCTTCGTGAAGTTCAGGCAGATTCAAACCGCGATCGCTCAGGGGGCGGCTTTCCAGCCGCCTCCCGAGGCGGTCACCACAATCGTTGCGAACGAGGAGCGGTGGCCCGACACGCTGACCGCGATCGGAACGATGGCGGCCGTGCAGGGTGTCGCCGTGAGCGCCGATCTGCCCGGCACCGTCGATCGAATCGCGTTCGCGTCGGGGCAATCGGTGCGCGAGGGCGAGGTGCTGGCGCTCCTCGACACGCGGCAGGAGCGGGCGCAGCTGGCGGCCGCCGAGGCGCAGCGCGAACTGGCGCGCCTCAACTTCGATCGGATGCAGGGTTTGCTGAATGAACGGGTGATCTCCCGCGCCGAGTTCGATCGCGCGACCGCTGAACACCAGCAGGCCGACGCGCGCGTCGGCGAGATTCGCGCCGCGATCGAGCGAAAGACGATCCGCGCGCCGTTCACGGGAATCCTGGGTATCCGCCACGTCAATCTGGCCACGAGGTGCGCATCACCACCGAAGATCTGGCGGGCGTCGGCTTCCCTGGTCGCGTCACCGCCGTCGACTCGACCGTAGACGAGGCGACGCGCAACGTGCAGGTACAGGCGACGCTCGCCAATCCCGCGGGGACCCTGCGCCCCGGCATGTTCGTGCAGACGCACGTGAGCCTGGGCGCAGCCCGCGCGGTCGTCTCGCTGCCGGCATCCGCGATCAGCTACGCGCCCTTCGGCGATTCGGTGTTCGTGATCGCCGACCTCAAGGATCAGAACGGTCACGCCTACCGCGGCGTGCGCCAGCAGTTCGTGAAGATCGGATCGGCGCGCGGCGATCAGATTGCCGTCACCTCGGGCGTCAAGCCGGGCGACGAGGTCGTGACCTCGGGCGTCTTCAAGCTGCGCAACGGCGCCGCGGTCCTCGTGAACAACAAGGTGCGGCCCGCCAATAATGCTGCTCCGCGGCCGGAGAACAGCTGATGAAGATCACGGACCTCTTCGTCAAGCGACCCGTCCTTGCGGTGGTCGTCAACCTGGTCATTCTCATCGCGGGCCTGCAATCGATCCGCGCGTTGAGCGTCCGGCAGTACCCGCGCAGCGACATCGCGGTGGTCCGGGTCTCGACGGTGTACGTGGGAGCGAACGCGGATCTCGTACGCGGCTTCATCACGACGCCGCTCGAGCGCGTCATCGCGAGCGCCGACGGCATCGATTACATGGAGTCGTCGAGCGGCCAGGCCATCAGCACGATCACCGTGCACCTGAGGCTCAATTACGACACCAACGCCGCGCTGACGCAGATTCAGGCGAAGGTGGCGCAGGTCCGCAACGACCTGCCGCCGGAAGCGGAAGCGCCGATCATCCAGCTCGAGACGGCGGACAACCAGTTCGCGGCGATGTACCTCGGCTTCTCGTCCGCCAATCTCGATCAGAACCAGATCACGGATTACCTGACGAGGGTCGTCCAGCCGAAGCTGAGCGCCATCAGCGGCGTGCAGCGCGCCGACATCCTCGGCGACCGCACGTTCGCCATGCGGATCTGGCTCAAGCCGGACCGGATGGCCGCGCTCGGCATCTCGCCGTCCGCGCTTCGCGAGGCGTTGGCGCGGAACAACTATCTGTCGGCGCTCGGACGGACCAAGGGGTCGATGGTGTCCGTGAACCTGATCGCCAACACCGATTTGCGCACGCCGGAGGAATTCCGCCAGCTGGTCGTCAAGGAGAAAGACGGCGTCGTCGTGCGGCTCGGCGACGTCGCGGACGTCGTGCTCGGCGCGACGAACTACGACGAAGACGTCCGCTTCGACGGCGAGACCGCGACGTTCATGGGCGTCTGGGTGCTGCCGACCGCCAACTCGCTCGACGTGATCGGCCGCGTGCGCGCGGCGATGCCCGCGATCCAGGCCCAGTTGCCCGCCGGGATGCAGGTGGGCATTCCGTACGACTCGACGGATTACATCAAGGATGCGATCTCGGAAGTGCTCAGAACGCTGACCGAGACGCTCCTCATCGTCATCGTCGTGATCTTCCTGTTCCTCGGATCGTTCCGGTCGGTTGTCATCCCAATCGTGGCGATTCCGATTTCGCTGGTCGGCGCCGTGTTCCTGATGCTCGCGGCCGGCTTCACGATCAACCTGCTGACCCTGTTGGCGATCGTGCTCTCCGTCGGTCTTGTCGTCGACGATGCCATCGTCATGGTGGAGAACATCGAGCGGCATATCCATTCCGGCAAATCGCCCTATCGTGCCGCGATCGATGCGGCACGCGAGCTGGTCGGTCCGATCATCGCGATGACCATCACGCTGGCGGCGGTGTACGCGCCGGTCGGGATTCAGGGCGGTCTCACGGGCGCGCTGTTCCGGGAATTCGCGTTCACACTCGCCGGGGCGGTCATCGTCTCCGGCGTCGTCGCGCTCACGCTCTCGCCGATGATGGGTTCAAAGCTGCTCCGCGCGGGGCAGAGCGAGCGCGGCTTTGCCGGATGGATCAACCGCCGGTTCGACGGAGTGCGCCACCGCTACACACGAGCGCTCTCCGGGACGCTTCGCTACCGGCCGGTCGTCCTCGTGCTCTGGGCGATCGTGGCCGCGCTGACCGTGCCGTTCTTCCTGTTCTCCCAGCGCGAGCTCGCGCCGGCGGAAGATCAGGGCGTCGTGTTCTCGATCGTCCAGGCGGCGCCGAACTCCACGATCGAGCAAACAAAGCTGTTCACCGCGCAGATCCACGACGTCTACCGATCGTTCCCGGAGACTGCCAGCATCTTTCAGCTCACGTTCCCGACCGGCGGCTTCGGGGGCATGGTGACGAAGCCGTGGAGCGAGCGGACCAAAACCGCCCAGCAGCTTCTGATGGAGGTGGCGGGGCCGCTCTCGAAGATCCCGGGAGTCCGCGCGATTCCGCTGACGCCGCCGCCGCTCCCGGGTGGAGGCGATTTTCCGGTGGACTTCGTGATCGCGTCCGCCGCGGAGCCGCAGCAGCTTGGCGACATCGCGGGCCAGCTGGTTCGCCAGGCATTTGCGAGCGGGCTGTTCATCTTCGCCGACGCGGATCTCAAGTTCGATCAGCCGCAGGCGGAAGTCGTGTTCGACCGCGACAAGCTGCGGTCTCAGGGCGTTGACCTGAGTCAGGCCGGAAGAGATCTCTCAATCCTTCTGGGCGGCGACTACGTCAACCGGTTCAGCATCCAGGGCCGGAGCTATAAGGTCATCCCGCAGATCGCGCGCGCGGAGCGCATGACGCCCGATCAACTTTCGCAGATTTACATCACCGGATCCGGCGACAAGCTCGTGCCACTCTCGACGTTCGCGAGCCTGCGAACCACGGCCGAGCCGCGGGAGCTGAAGAAATTTCAGCAGCTCAATGCCGTCCGCATCCAGGGTGTGATCCCGCCGCCGGTCCCGCTCGATCAGGCGCTGCGTTTTCTCGAAAACGAAGCCCGGGCCATCCTGCCGCAGGGCTTCACGATCGACTACGCCGGCGAATCGCGCCAGCTTCGGACGGAGGGCAGCAGCTTCCTCGGCACGTTCCTGCTCTCGGCGGTGCTGATTTACCTGGTGCTCGCGGCGCAGTTCGAGAGCTTCCGCGATCCGTTCATCATCCTCGCGGGCTCCGTGCCGCTGGCCATTTCAGGGGCGCTGCTGTTTTCGTTCCTCGGTCTGACGACGCTGAACATCTACAGCCAGGTTGGACTGATCACGCTCGTCGGCCTCGTATCCAAGAACGGCATCCTGATCGTGCAGTTCGCCAATCACCTGCGGGAGACGGGGAAGGACAAGCTCGGCGCGATCGTCGAGGCGGCCGCTACGCGGCTGCGCCCGATTCTGATGACGACGGCGGCCACCGTCATGGGCCATTTCCCGCTCGTCCTGGCCACCGGTCCTGGCGCCGGGGCGCGCAACAGCATCGGCATCATGCTGGTCAGCGGCATGATCATCGGCTCGATCTTCACGCTGTTCGTGGTGCCGTCGATCTACATGCTCGTGGCGCGGTCGCGCGTGGCGGCCGTTGCGGAAGCGACCAAGAGAGACCTGCGGGTCCGCGAGCTCGCAGAGGCAGTGTAAACACATCAGTCGTCAGCGCGGGCCTTTCGGGCCCGCGTCATGAGAGGCAGTCTTATGAACCGTGGATATATCGCTCCAGCGGCTGCGTTGGTGGTCGTTCTTGGCGCTGTGTTGGTTGCGACGGCAGCCTCCGCGCAGACGCAAACGCCCGAGACGCTCCCGTTGACGCTCGAGGACGCGGTGCGCCGCGCCGTCGAACACAATCCGGATCTCGCGATCGTGCGGCTGGGCACGGAGGTGGAGGCCGCGCGGGTCGGCGAGAGCCGAAGCGTCTTCGCGCCGCTGTTCTCGACGACGTTCGGCCGGTCGAGCAGCGTCACGCCGCCCTCGAACTTCCTCCTCGGCGATCGAGGCGTGGACGTCGACGATTGGTTCTCGTCCACTGGTGTACGCCAGCGACTGCCCTGGGGCGCGGGCACGTGGAGTATCTCGTGGGACACGTCGCGCACGAGAACCGACAATCCGATCAGCAGTTTCGACCCGAGCCTGCAGTCCGGTGTGCAGATCGCGTTCTCGCAGCCGCTGCTCAAGGACCGCCGGATCGACGCCGCGCGGCACCAGTACATCATCGCGAGGCGAAACCAGGAAAGTTCCGAGCTTCGCTTTCGCGAATCGGTTGTCCAGACCGTCGCCGCCGTCAAACAGGCGTACTGGACGCTGAAGGCGACGAGGGCAAATGTCGCCGTCCAGCAGCAGTCGCTCGAGCTCGCGCAGGAGCTCGCACGCCAGAACCAGGTGCGTGTCGACGCGGGCCAGATCCCGCCGCTCGATCTCGTCCAGGCGGAAGCCGAGGTTGCCGAGCGGCGCGAAAACCTGATTCGCGCCCGCGCCGCGTCCGACGACGCGGAAGACGGTTTGCGGCGGCTCATCATGGATGCCGGCGACACGGCGTTCTGGCGGGTACGCCTCGACCCGATTGAAGAGCCGACCGGTCGCGGCCCGATGCCCGATGTCGATGCAGCCGTCGCCAACGCACTGAACGGGCGTTACGACATCGCGCGCGCCGGCCGCGAGCTCGAAAACGTCCGGACGAACGTGGAGCTGCTGCGCAACCAGAAGCTGCCCGATGTCCGGCTCGAGACGTCGTATCGCGGCAGCGGTCTCGCAGGCACCCAGTTCCTTCGGACCGGCACGTTCCCCGGGATTGTCACCGGCACGCTCAATCGCGGCTTCGGCAATGCGCTGACACAGGCCTTCAGTCCCGATTACCCCACGTGGAGCGTTGGTGTGACGGTGGGCTATCCGCTCGGACACAGCTACGAGGAAGCGGCGCTGGCGCGGGCGGAGATCGAGCGGCGCCAGGCGGCACAGCGGATCGCGAGCCTCCGGCTCGACGCCGCCGAAACGATCCGGCTCGCGGCGCGGCAGATACACAGCACGGCTGAACGCGTGGATGCCGCGCGCGCAGGCGCCACGCTGGCGAGGCGGCGTCTCGACGCCGAGCAGCGCCGCTACGAGGTGGGATTGTCGACCACGTTCCTCGTCACCCAGGCGCAGCGCGATCTGCTGCAGGCGGAAGTCAACCTGTTGCGGACGACATTTGACTACGAGTCGTCGCTGGTCAACTTCGAGGCGGTTCAGCAGGCGCCGCCAACCGCGGCCGGCGACACCGTTGGCCTCAGAGGAGCGAACATCGTCCCGCTGCCGACGCCCGCGCCGCGCGGTCTGTTCCGTTCGGCGGCGGGCACGGTATTTCAGCCGTAGGGCCCGCTACATCGCGCGAAGCAGCGACGTGATTCTTTCGATGCTGACAGGCGAGGCTCCGCTGCGGACATAGGCGCCATGACGTGTCCGGCAGAGGAATCCGGAGCGGGTCAGCCCCGCGAGCGCTTGCTCACACACATCGGCGGACAGGTTCCACAGGCGCTGCGCCTGTGCGCCGTCGACTGGGCCACGCTGAATGAAGGAGCCTCTTCCGCGCGCTCAGTGATCATGGTTGGATGGTTTGTCAAAAGGGAGTAGCTGGAGAGCGACGAGGTAATCGAAGATCGCCTCAGCGTTGATTGAGTGCGCGAGCGTGTTTGGGTGACCGTCGATTTCCGACACGGCGAACACAGTCGCCAAGTTCGCGTTCGGGTGTTGGTTCAAATAATTCATGAAGTAGGGATACGTATTCAAGAAGTGAAATCCCAGACGCCGGCTCTCTCGCTCGAGCAGCTCGCGTTGGCCGTCACGCCACTCGTCGCGCACATACTTGGGGTCAAGGCCGGGGTAGCCCTTCACGGCAAACACGACAAATGGAATGGCGCGCCCGCGCGCCGCAGCAGCGAGCCGCTCGAGAGCACGCACAACGCCCTTGGCACCAACCATGTACCGATATTCGTTTGGCAGTGCCGGATCTTCATCGAGGCGCTCGGCCTGACGGAGTGCAGTGGTGCGGTTCCTGAAGTCGAACGGCGGTGGCTCCCGCTCAACCGCCATGACACCCTCATAAACGGAGTACGCCAAGTCGAACACGTAGGACCGGCGTAACGTTGTCAGGTCCGTCGGGCGCCGCATGAAATTCGGCACATCGTAGTCATTGGTGTTGAAGTCGAGAAGCACGAGATCGGGCGCGTACTCGAGGCACCTCTGCACAAACGTTTCGGCCTCCATGGCGGTGTTGTAGCCTGGCACTGCGAAGTTGATGACCTCGAATTTCTGCGCACGGGATTTCTCATTGAGTCGCCGTTCCAGCACTTTCAGGCCGCTATCCTCGAATGGCACGCCCCACCCAAACAGCGACGAGTCACCGACTCCGACGATCCGAAATGTGCCGGGTTCTTTGCGACGGCTGTACTCGTAATCGTGAAGCCCCTGAGAGTTGATGAGGACTGGCTGGCCCATGAATCGTCCACGAACATGCGGCCTCAGTTCGTAAACGATGCCCGCGTGCCGGCTCGGCTGAACAATGTCGCCGAGATCCAGATCGTGCATCGACGACTTCGCCTGAGCACGAGAACTCCGCAGCTGCACCTCGAGGGGCCGCCGATCCTCGCGGAGGTAGTGCGCGAGCCGAACGATCCCCTCCGCGACGACTAACGACACGATAGTCGTTCCAAGCGCCACCGTCAGGCGCAGTGCGAATTGCCGCAGGTCGGCGCCGGCGATCTCACGCGCGCTTTTCGCAACCCGTGCCGCAATTACCAACGCGAGTGCGAACCAGCACAGCACCCATAGCGAAAAGACGCGGCGGGTCAGAAACACGATGACGGCAGGTGGTTTGGCGACGAACAATTGTTGCGTCGGGAGCGCCGATGCGTTTTTTTGGTCTGGCGGCGTCCACGACGCATGAAACTCGTAAAGGCCAGTCACCTGTAGGAAGCGCACGCGAATCTGGTGCAGTCCCGGGGTCATGGCAATGGTGGCGGTTCGTCTAGTCGCGGGGTGAACACCGCCGTTGTCGACGACGACGTGGCCATCAATCTCGATGGTCGAGCCATCGTCGGTCCGCGTGGAGAAAGCGTACTGGCCATCGCGATCGGTCCGAAGCCAACCGCTCCATTCGACGCTGAACTCCTGCTGCGGCAACGACGCCGAATCCGCGGTCATGAAGTCGAGATTGATCTGTCGCTCGACGCGCACAAGAGCCGGCGCGTTGCTCCAGTGCGTGTTGGTGTAGAACGCCGCCGTAATCCCCCGCTGCGGCCACACCCACAGGATTGGCACGAGGAAGATCGGCACGAGAAGAATACGTGTCATGAACCGCATGTTCTCGCTCAGGGCCGGCGTCAAGTCCGCAGCAAGCCGAATCGATCTTGTATGCGTCTAGCCTGCTTCATGTCAAGGTTTGGGTGCACTTTGTCGGTCGTACAAATCATGGCAACAACTGTCTGACCCATGAAGCCCCCATTACACGACTAACAAAACCTCGCCGCTGCACCGCCGAAAGGGGCATCGACCATTTCCTCTCGCTCGTATGGCGCAGCGAAGGCGGCGCTTGAAACTACACGATGTCCGCGTCGATCGAGCTTGCGCACTTGGGGGTGACCGCGAACGTCGTCTATCCGCCCGTGACCGACACGGGATGGATCACGGAGGAGGTTCGGCGGTATGTCGATGATCGCCAAGACTTGGTGCACATCGCCGAACCAGACGATGTCGCCGGCGTCATCGCGTTCCTCGTATCGGACGAAGCCAAGCTCATTAGTGGCAATGTCCTTCGCTTGCGTTAGGACGAACCGACGACTTTCGCGAGTGGCGGTTTGGAATCACTGCGGCGGTTATCGCGGGCTAGCCGGTCGAAATTGGGTCATAGCCAGCGACGGACCCGGCGGGTGTACGCCTCGTACTCGGCACCGAACCGCCGCTGCAGGTAGCGCTCTTCCGGCACGATGACGAATTGCTGGACGATCAGTAGCGTCGGAACGAGTAACAGCACGATCCACCAGGTATTGAAAAAGAGCGCAAACGCAATCGTCAAGAACGCCAGCGAGACGTACATCGGGTTGCGAGTGAAGGCGTAGGGTCCGCTGGTGACGAGCGTGCTGGCCGGACGAAAGGTGATCATGCTTGTCTGCTTGCGCCGGAACAGCCCGATCGCGCTCGCGGCCAGCAGAGTCCAGCCCACTGCGAATACCCAGCCGAGAACGGTTCGCCAAGCGCCGTCGATCGGCAGCGGCCAGAGGCGATCCAGCAGCCAGCCAGCGATCACAGCGCCGGCATGGAACAACGGCGGCGCAACGTGCACGCCGGGACTATCGGTCGACGTGTGCATAACAGGCGCATGATACATGCGCCCTTCACACACGCGAGCCAGATCCACGTGCCATCTCCAGCGTGAACAATCGATAGGTAACGAGTAGTCGCGCAGGGATTTTCTATCGGCCCGCGCGGTCGGCAGCGCGAGCGGCGTCACAGAGGAACGACGGGTTGGCACAAGCTCATATAAACCTCTTGACGATAGTCGTGTAAACGTGTATTGTCCGGTTCATGACTGGCGTCGTTGCACACGAGCTGAAGCAGAAGCAGCCCTTCTCGTCCCCAGAGCAGGAAATCCTGCTCGGCTTGCGGATGGCTGCCGCACGGGTCGTGGAGCCGTGGGCGAGATTCCTAAAAACGACGGTCCAGCTGACCACCAACCAGTACAACGTTCTCCGCATCCTCCGCGGCTCCCACCCGGCCAAGCTTGCGTGCAGCGATATCGCGGAGCGGATGATCGAGCGTGATCCTGACATCACGCGCCTGGTCGACCGCTTGGAAACACACGGGCTGGTGAAGCGAAGCCGCAGCCGCCAGGACCGGCGCGTCGTTGAGGTGGGCATTACGGACAAGGGACTCGTGCTCGTACGCGGGCTGGACGCTCACGTCCAGCGCTTACCGAAAGCGCTGCTCGGACATCTGGGCGTCGAGAGAGTGCGGCAACTTGCGACCCTGCTGGAGGTGGTGATCTCGGACCTGGGCACGTTTCCCTGATCAAGCGCGGCTTCGGAAGGCGCGGCACGGCCAATAGTCGTTATAACGATATACCACTAAACGACAGTAGAAGAAAGCAGAGTCAACATGGCGGGCAAGAAAGTGATTGCAGTCGTCGGGGCGACGGGCGCGCGGGGGCGATGAATGAGGCGATGGATCAGAAACGTCACAGTGGCTCGTTAATCGGTAACCGTGAAAGGTGTTTCCATGAAAACCAGACCCGTTCAGAAGACGAAGGTCATCGGCATGTTCCAGCATCGCATTTCCCTCGCGGCCGCGTGCCTGCTGATGACTTTCGCGATCATCGCCTGCACGCAACCGGCGTCACCGGCCGCAGGCCCGGCGCAGACAGCGGTCGAGCGCGGCAAGATGCTTGTTATTGGGGGGGCCTGCCACGATTGCCACACCCCTAAGAAGCTTGGTCCGAAGGGGCCGGAGCCGGACATGGACCGGATGCTGTCGGGTCATCCGGAGAACATCAAGATCACGCCGCCATACAAGCCGGCTCCGGGCAGCCCGTGGGCCATCGGAATCAGCGACGACCTCACCGCGTGGAGCGGCCCGTGGGGCGTCTCGTTCCCGGCGAACCTCACACCGGACACCCTCACGGGGTTGCGCAGCGGCGTCTGGACGGAAGCGCTCTTCGTGAAGGCGCTGAGAACCGGAAAGCACATGGGAACTGCACGCGACATCCTGCCCCCAATGCCGTGGAATTTTTACGGGCAGCTGAGCGACGAGGACCTCAAGGCGATTTGGGCGTACCTGGGCACAATTCCCGCGATTAAGAATCACGTGCCCGATCCGATCCCGCCGGCGGACGCGCCCCCGGCGTAATTTGCTTCGTCGAGGCTGGGCATCTGGCAGGGTGCCGATTCAGTCCGTACAACCTTTTAGGCAGAAGGAGGGTGTGATGACGACAATGGCCGCAGATCGCGCCATGCGTGGCTACGCGCTGGCGCACGACGAAGGCGAGGCGTTCTGGCTCTTCGGCATGCTTGAGACAATCAAGGTCGGCCGGGCGGACACCGGGGGACAGTTCGGCCTGATCGAAATGGTCACCCCGCCCGGGCTCAGTTCCCCGTGGCATGTGCACCCTGAAGAGGATGAATGGTTCTATGTGCTCGAGGGGAACCTCACGCTCTACGTCGGCGACACGCGCCTGGATCTGGCGGCGGGAGGGTTCGCGTTCGGCCCGAAGGGCGTGCCGCACACGTTTATCGGTGCCGGCCCCGACCCGACGCGGACACTCTTGGGCCTCGCGCCGATGCAGTTCGAGGGATTCTTGCGGGAAGTCGGTCAGCCTGCGCCCGCGCGTGTGCTGCCGCCGCCCCTGGAGGGTCCGCCTCCCGACCTTGAGCAGCTCGCGCCGATCGCGAAGCGCAACGGGTTCATCATCCTCGGCCCTCGCGGATCGCCCCCCGGACGCTAGTGGAACCCTGGCTCTGCGGCCCGGGCCCAGCCGATCTCGAAGCAAGTGCGGGTCGTTTCCGCCGCCCAGGCGTCGGCTGACGTGTTTGGCACCCGGGTATGACGACCGGGACACACGTCCATGCTGATATCAACGCCATGCGGAGGATTACTCCGCACTGGTCGCCAAGTGTTTACCGACAGCTGCCATCCTTCAACTCTCAACGCCCCTTCGCCGTCCTCTAGCTTGACCTCTGCGCGGCCCGTTGTGCCGGCCCGCGCTTCGCGTCTACGATAGTGCCGCGCAGCCGGGGTGGGTTCAGACAAGGAAGAGCCAGATGCAGCCACAGTCCGAAGTGTTTGACGCGATCGTCGTCGGCTCCGGCCTCTCGGGCGGGTGGGCGGCCAAGGAGCTCACCGAGCGCGGTCTCCGCGTGCTCATGCTTGAACGTGGCAAGGACGTCGAACACGTCAAGGACTACCCCAACGCGCGCAAGGCCCCGTGGGAGTACCCGCATCGCGGCGGCCGCACCCACGCGATGGAAGAAGCGTATCCGGTCCTCAAGCGCGACTATCCTCTCAACGAAAAGAATCTCGGCTGGTGGGTGAACGAGAAGGATTCGCCCTACACCGAAGTCAAACGGTTTGACTGGTACCGCGGGTATCACGTCGGTGGCCGCTCGCTCACATGGGGGCGCCAAAGTTACCGGCTGAGCGACCTTGATTTCGAGGCGAACGCGAAAGAGGGGATCGCGATCGACTGGCCGATCCGCTACGCCGACCTCGCGCCTTGGTACGATCACGTCGAGCGCTTTATTGGCGTCGCCGGATCGGCCGAAGGGTTGCCGCAGTTGCCAGACGGTCAATTTCAACCAGCGATGCCGCTCAACTGCGCGGAAGACCTGGTCGCCGGGCGCCTGGCGAAACAGTTCGGCGGCCGCCGCCGACTCATTCCTGGCCGCGTGGCCAACCTGACGCGGCCGTTGCCGGGCCGCGGCCGATGCCAATATCGCAACGCCTGCTCGCTCGGCTGCCCGTACGGCGCCTACTTCAGCACGCAGTCGTCAACGCTGCCGGCCGCGGTCGCCACGGGTCGATTGACGCTCAAGACATTCCAGATCGTGACCGACGTGGTGTACGACGCCGGCCGCAAGCGCGCCACCGGCGTGCGCGCGATCGACGCGGCGACCGGCGCCTCGACGGTGTACTCGGCGAAGGTCGTGTTCGTCTGCGCCTCGACCATCAACAGCACGTGGCTCCTCATGCGCTCGGCCCGCGACGTGTGGCCCGGCGGGCTCGGCAGCAGCTCCGGGGAATTGGGCCACAACCTGATGGACCATCACTTCCGTCTCGGCGCCAACGGCGCGATCGACGAGTTGGGTGATCGCATCGTGTACGGCCAGCGGCCCACGGGCTTCTACATTCCGCGCTTCCGCAACTTCTTCGGGGACAAGCGCGCGTACCTGCGCGGCTTCGGCTACCAGGGCAGCGCGAGTCGCCAGGGGTGGCAGCGCGCCGTGGCGGAGCTCGGTGTCGGCGGCGCATTCAAGGACGAGATGGCGACGCCAGGGCCGTGGCAGATGGGCGCCACTGCGTTTGGCGAAATGCTGCCGAACCACGCGAACCGGATCACGATCGACGAGACGAAGAAGGACAAATGGGGGCTGCCCGTGGTCGCGATCGACTGCAGGACCGGTGAGAATGAGCGGCTGATGCGGCCCGACATGATGAACGACATGGCCGAGATGCTCGAGGCGACCGGCGTCAAGAACGTCCGCGTGTACGACAACACCTCGTTCCCGGGCATGGGCATCCACGAAATGGGGACGGCGCGAATGGGCCGCGATCCGAAGACATCGGTGCTCAACGCGCACAGTCAGGTGTGGGACTGCACGAACGTCTTCGTCACCGATGGTTCGGGTATGGTGTCGTCGGGATGCCAGAACCCCTCGCTCACCTACATGGCGCTCACCGCCCGCGCGGCGGCGTTCGCCGTCGACGAGCTCAAGCGCGGCAACCTGTGAAAGGGGAGGAACCGATGGACGACCGCACGACAGTCCGTCTGACCCGGCGCGAGGCCGTGCAGCGCGTCGCCGCACTCCTGGGTGGCGCGGCGCTCGTGGGCGGCGATCGGTTGTTCGCCTTCTCGTTCGAGCCCGCTGTGATCGAGAGTGCGATGGCGCAAGGCGCCGGCGGCTTTACCGCGGCCGATGTGGCGCTGCTCGATGAGATCGCCGAGACCATTCTGCCGGAGACGTCGACACCGGGCGCCAAGGCGGCAAGGGTCGGCGCCTTCATGGCACTGATGGTCACCGAGGCCTACGACGCGCGCGCGCGACAGGTATTTCAGCAGGGCCTGCGGCAACTCGAGGACGCGTGCCGCCAGGCGCACGCCGTCCCGTTCATGCAGGCGTCCGCCGCCCAGCGGCTGTCGCTCGTGGAGGCGCTCGATCGCGAGCAACATGCGGTGATGGAGGATCGCGCCCCCAAGCGGCGCGTGCGCGCGCCGGCGGCCGCGGCCGGGAGCGACGAGCCGGCGCACTACTTTCGCATGATGAAGGAGCTCACGTTGCTCGGCTACTTCACGTCGGAGATTGGCTACACGCGGGCGATGCGCTACATCGAATCGCCCGGGCGGTTCGATCCCAACGCCCCCCACTCGCCCGGCGATAAGTCCTGGGCGTCGCACGCGTGACGCCCCGGGCAGGAAGACTCCTATGACCGTCGTCAGCCGCCGTTCCGTCACTCTCGCGCTCGCGGTCGGTTTCGCCGTGTGTGCGCCGTGGTTGTTCACGGGCTCGCACGCGCAGCAGGCATCCCGGCCCGCTGCGCCCGCCATCGACGCCGACGACATCGGCGGCGTGGTGACGGGACCGAACGGCCCCGAGGCGGGCGTCTGGGTGATCGCCGAGACGCGCGACCTTCCGGTCCGCTACATCAAGATCGTGGTCACCAATGACCAGGGCCGGTATGTGATTCCCGATTTGCCGAGGGCCCGCTACGACGTCTGGGTCCGCGGCTACGGGCTCGTGGACAGCGCGAAGTCCGTCAGCGAGCCGGGGAAGATCGTGAACGTCTCCGCCACGCCGGCGCCGACACCGGCCGACGCGGCGCGGTACTACCCGGCCATCTACTGGTACTCGATGCTGAAGGCCCCCACGGCGTCCGAGTTGGCGAATCGCGAGCAGTTCGCCGGCAACGTGACGCAGCAGCGTTGGCTCGGGGCGGTGAAGAATCTCGGCTGCGTCGGCTGCCATCAGCTCGGTCAGCTCTCGACGCGGACCATTCCGGCCTCGCTCGGCACGTTCGCCTCGGGTGCCGACGCGTGGCGCCGGCGCGTGCAATCGGGCCAGGCCGGCGACATGATGTTCGGCCAGATGAACGGACTGGGTCCGGCCTCGTTCAAGTACTACGGTGACTGGACCGATCGCATCGCAAAGGGCGAGCTGCCACACAGCCGTCCGAGTCGTCCGCAGGGCGCCGAGCGCAACATCGTCGTCACGCTGCGCGACTGGATGAACGAGAAGCAGTACCTGCACGACCTCATCTCGACCGATCGCCGCCACCCGACGGTCAACGGCAACGGGCCGCTCTTCGGATCGCCGGAGTACAGCTCGGACATGATGCCGATTCTCGATCCCGTCGAGAACAAGGCGACGACGTTCAAGATGCCCGTGCGGGATCCGCAGATGCCGCTCAGCCTGGGCCCGGGACACGCGGCGGCGCTGAAGCCGCTTGCCGCGTCGGCGTACTGGGGCGACGAAGCCATCTGGGACACGCGGGCCAACAACCACAACTCGATGCTTGACCGCGACGGGCGCGTGTGGCTGGCAGCGACGGTGCGGGCGCCGGATAACCCTGCCTTCTGCCGCGAAGGCTCGTCGCATCCCTCGGCGAAGCTCTTCCCGACCGATCGCACCGTCCGGCATCTCGCGGTGTTCGAGCCGAAGACGAAGAAGTACACCTTCGTGGACACGTGCTTCGGCACGCACCACGTCCAGTTCGGCTACGACGCGGACGACACGCTCTGGACGAGCGGAGGCGGCCCGGTGCTCGGATGGCTGAACACGAAGCAGTTCCTGAAGACCGGTGACGCGGCGGCGTCGCAGGGCTGGACCGCGTTCGTGCTGGACACGAACGGGAACGGCAAGCGCGACGAGTATGTGGGGCCGAACGATCCCGTGGATCCGGCGAAGGACAAGCGCGTGGTGACGCCGTTCTATTCGATCATGCCGAGCCCGGTCGATGGTTCGATCTGGGGCGCCATGATGGGGAATCCCGGCGCCGTCGTCCGCGTCGCGCCCGGATCCCATCCGCCAGAGACCGCGTTGACCGAGGTGTACAACGTTCCGCTCCCCGGCTTCGGCGCGCGCGGCGCCGACATCGACGGCAACGGCGTCGTCTGGGTGTCGCTGGCCAGCGGACACCTTGGCAGCTTCGATCGACGCAAGTGCAAGGGGCCGCTCAACGGGCCGAAGGCCACCGGCGATCATTGTCCGGAAGGCTGGTCGTTCCACCAGTACCCCGGGCCAGGATTCGACGGCATCGGCGAGAACAGCGCCGAGTCGAGCTATTACACGTGGGTCGATCAGCACGACACGTTCGGGCTCGGTCGCAACGTGCCGCTGTCCACCGGCAATCTGAACGACGGGCTGATCGCGTACGCAAATGGACGCATGGTCGTGCTGCGCGTGCCGTATCCGCTGGGGTTCTATGCGAAGGGCCTCGACGGCCGCATCGACGATCCGAACGGCGGCTGCAAGGGGCGCGGCCTCTGGTCGGCCAATGGCGATCGCACACCGTGGCTCGTCGAGGGCGGCAAGGGCACCCGGCCGCTGGCCGCGCATTTTCAGCTGCGGCCGGATCCATTGGCCAAATAGTGATGCGGTGCGGTCGGCGCGCTCAGAGCGTGCGTGGAGACCGGTACGCCCGGTCGCTCGACGGCGTGGCATGGCCATCATCAGCGCCGGTCGAGAGACGTCGGGCGGCGCCGCGTTGAACATCGCGTGATCGCCGGCAGGAGTAAACCGCCTGCGCTACATACAACCGAAGAACGTCATAGTGGTGAAGGATTCGTTCTTGACTCATCACGCGGCTACTTGGGCTGAACACCTGGACGCCCGATGAGGTCGCCGCGTACACACGCTTCGCTGCCTTTCGGGTACAGCACGCCAATCTTCGTCTGGCCGGGCGTCGTCTGGACTGAGAGCAGCCGTCCCTTCGAATCGAAGGCAAGCGCCGTCTGTCGACGGGGGACTGTCACCTGTGAACTGTCGACTGTCAACTGAGCGTCGCCATCACCTTGTAGCATCCGGCGCCCGAACGTATTAGCATCCCGCTACTTGCACGTCGAACAGACCGCTTCGTGTGTCTGCTGTTATTGATTGAGAGGATACGGATGGCTGGCCATCGACTGAATCGCCATGCGTCGACTGCCGCGTTCCTGGTTGCGGCGCTCGCAGTGCTGCCGTGCGGCCGCGCCGAAGCCCAGCAGTTCAAGGCTACCGTGACCGGTATCGTCACCGACGCCCAAGGAGCGGTTGTGCCGGGTGTCAACGTGGTGGTGCTGAACGTCGA
>WNFV01000606.1_pt1 | contig 63965 bp, 53 predicted proteins | sample 5400101 | NCBI WGS metagenome assembly WNFV01 (sample SAMN13153361, study PRJNA577476) | soil metagenome | isolation source: 115 cm soil or saprolite under grassland replicate 1 | place: USA:California | collected 2016-06-15
CGCTCGGACAGCCGCCTGGAGCGCGTGCTCCACGCCGGGACCTTCGCCGTCACGGCCGAGGTGGTCCCACCCCGATCCGCCGATCCGGACCCCGTCACCGAGCAGGCCCGGGGCCTGGTGGGCTACGCCGACGCCGTGAACGTCACCGACAACCCGACCGGGGCCGTCCACATGACCCCGGTGGCCGGCGCGGCCATGGTCTCGGCGGCGGGACTCGAGCCGGTGCTGCAGCTCACGTGCCGGGACCGGAACCGGCTCGGGCTGACCAGCGACCTCCTCGGCGGGTGGGCCCTGGGAGCCCGGAACGTCCTGTGCCTGTCCGGGGACCCCACGTCGCTCGGCGACCATCCCGACGCGAAGGGCGTGTTCGACCTCGACGTCGTCGAGCTGATCCGCCTGGTGGCCCTGCTTCGGGACGAGGGCCGGTCGCTGGCCGGTCAGGAGCTCCGTCCGGCCCCCCGGTACTGCATCGGGGTTGCCGAGCTGCCGCTCGCCCCGAACTACGATCCCGCCCGCCTGGAACGGAAGGCCGACGCCGGGGCCGACTTCGTGCAGACCCAGATCGTCTACGACGTCGACGCGTTCGGCGAGTGGGCCGACGGGGCCCGGGAGCGAGGGGTCTTCGAGCGGATGTTCGTGCTGGCCGGCGTGGCTCCGCCCAGGGGACCCCGGTCGGCCCGGTACGTGCGGGAGCACCTTCCCGGCGTGGTGGTGCCCGACGGGGTGATCGAGCGGCTGGAGTCGGCCGGGCCCGAGGAGGCCGCGACGGAAGGGGTCCGGCTCACCATCGAGATCGTGGAGCGACTCCGGAAGGTGGAGGGCGTGGCCGGCGTCCACGTCATGGGCCTGGGCAAGGAGGATTCGGTGCGACGCGTCATCGACGGCGCGGGCCTCCTCCCCCGTCCCACCGTCGTCTGACCGAGCCGGACCCGCGGTTCCGTGCGCCGGCGTGCGTGAGGCGTCACGCAAACGGGAACGATCCGCCCGCCGCCGAGGGGGAACGCCCGGCGGTCCGTGACGAGAACGCCGGGGGTGGTGCATGCCTGCCCGCCGGTCCCTCGGGGCGATCCGGGCTGGAGCGCCGGGACCGCGGATTACGGCAACGACTACGGCACGGACGACACGGCGCTATCGGCGTACGACCCATGGGATCCCCGGCTTGAGACCCGGCCGGCGGCTGGCTAATGTGGGCACCCAGCCGATGCAGCAGCCGCCGCAGTTTCCGCCGCCGCCCCAGCAGGGCGGGTGGAACCAGCCACCGTACGGACAGCAGCCGTACGGGCAGCAGCCGTACGGGTACGGCGGGGGACCGCCGCCGCCCCGGCCCGGGAGCGTCACCGCCGCGTCGGTGCTGCTGATCGTCCTCGCGGCGATCCCGATCATCCTCGCCATCCTCGCGTTCATCGGCGCCAGCTTCATCTCGGGGGACAAGGACCTGAACGAGTCCGGGTTCGCAGGCCTGGCCGACTCCGTGGCCAAGGTGGCGGTGGTGTTCGGCGTGGTCGCGCTGGGCTACGGCGTGGTGAAGCTGATCGCCGGCATCCAGGTCCTGAAGCCGAAGAACGGCTGGCGGGTCACCGGGATCGTGTTCGCATCGATCGGCGCGGCGTTCTGGGTGCTGGCCCTGATCGGGTCGATCAACGGCAACCAGGACAACGTGCAGAACCACGGGTCGGACGCGGGCGGCGTCATCTTCTCGGCGGTCCTGCTGGCGATGAACGTGCTGGTCATCGTGATGCTGGGCCGGGCCGGCTCGTACTTCCACGGGCCGGCGTACCGGGCCCTCCCGCCCCAGCAGCAATACCAGCAGCAGGGGCCGTTCTCGACCTGACCGCCGAGGAGCGGGGGGACGCCCTAGTCCCAGACGCCGCGCTCGATGCGCTTCAGCCTGCGATCCCGGGCCAGCTGGGAGGCGTCCACCACGCGCTCCAGCGTCTCGGGCTCGTTGAGGGCCCCGGCCAGGACCCCGGACAGGTCGCGCTGGGACAAGATCCCCACCAGCGACCCCCGGTCCACCACCGGGAGGTGGCGGATCCACTTCTCGGTCATGATCCCGGCGGCCTCCCGGAGCGACATGCCGGGATGCGCGGTCACGACCTCCTTGGTCATCACGTCCGACACCCGGGTGTCCTTCAGGGGGACCCCCGTGGCCACGGCCTTCAGGATGTCGCGCTCGGTGAGGATGCCCAGCAGCTCCTCGCCGTCGGTCACCACCAGGGAACCGGTCTGCTGCTCCCACATCTTGCGGGCCGCTTCGGCCAGGGTGTCGTCGGCCCGGTCTGTGACGGCGGCGGGGGTCATGATCTCGGACACCTTCACGACGCGGCCTCCTGCTTCCCGTCGCGCTGCTCGATCGGGACGTAGGTCCGGTCGAGGGGCCCGATGTACTCCGACTCCGGCCGGATCAGCCGGTTGTCGGCATACTGCTCGCGGACGTGCGCGGTCCACCCGGTCATCCGGCCCAGGGCGAAGATCGGGGTCATGAGGTCGGTGGGGATGCCCAGCGAGTGGTACACGCTGGCCGCGTAGAAGTCGACGTTCGGGTACAGGCCCTTCTCCTCCATCACGACCTTCTCCACCCGCGACGAGATCTCGTACCACTTGGTGTCGCCGTTCCGCTCGCCGAGCTCCCGGGACAGGCGCCGGAGGTGGGTGGCCCGGGGATCCTCTGTCTTGTACACGCGGTGGCCGAACCCCATGATCTTCTGCTTCCGGGCCAGCGCGTCCTTCACCCACTGCTCGGCCATGTCCACCTCGCCGATCTCCTCGAGCATCTTGAAGGCCTCCTCGTTGGCCCCGCCGTGCAGGGGGCCCTTGAGGGCGGCGATGGCCCCCGTGATGGCCGAGTGCATGTCCGACAGGGTCGAGGCGATGACGCGGGCGGTGAACGTGGAGGCGTTCATGGTGTGGTCCGCGTACAGCACGAGCGTGGTGTCCAGAGCCCGCGCGGACTCCTGGTCCGGCTCCTCCCCGAGGAGCATCGCCAGGAAGTTCGCCGCGTGGGGGAGCTTGGGGTTGGGCGGGATGGGGTCCTGCCCTGTTCGCACCCGGTGGTAGATGGAGATCAGCGTAGGGGTCTTCGCGATGAGCCGGAGGGCCTTGCGCTTGTTGGCCTCGGCCGACTGGTCCCACCCGTCCGGGTCGTAGGCCGACGCCGCCGAGATCGAGGTCCGGAGCATCGACATCGGGGAGGTCTGCACGGCCAGCGTCGGCATGAGGTCCGACAGGAACCCGCTGATCTCGCGGTTGAGGACGAGCTCCTCGTTGAGGTCGTCGAGCTCGGTCTGGGTGGGGAGGCGGAGGTCGTGGAGGAGGTACACGACCTCCTCGAACGTGGCGTTCCGGGCCAGGTCGTGGATGTCGTAGCCGACGTAGAAGAGCCGGCCCAGCTTCCCGTCGATGTCCGACAGCTTGGTCTGAGCCGCGACGACCTCTTCCAGTCCACCCTTGCCGGGCACGTCCACCTCCTCCGGGCGGTCCCGCCGTCAACCGCAGTATACCCAGCGGTAGGTTTCACGATTTCCGGGGCCCCCGCGCTCCGGCGGGGTCCGCCGCCCGGGTGACAGAATGGCGGCTCATCCGCGATCCGTGCGAGCGAAGGAGCCGAAGGCGATGGCACACCGCGTGACGTTCATCCCCGGGGACGGGGTGGGGCCCGAGCTGTCCGAGGCCACCCGGCGGGTCCTCGAGGGGACCGGGGTCGAGTTCGAGTGGGACGTCCAGGAGGCCGGCGCCGACGTCGTGGACACGTACGGCACGCCGCTCCCGGAGCACGTGCTGGAGTCCATCCGGAACAGCGGCGTGGCCATCAAGGGGCCCATCACGACCCCGGTGGGGACCGGGTTCCGCAGCGTGAACGTGGCCCTCCGCAAGGAGCTCGATCTGTATGCCTGCCTGCGGCCCTGCAAGTGGTACAAGGGCGTCCGCACCCGCTACCAGGACGTGGACATCGTCATCGTCCGCGAGAACCACGAGGACCTCTACGCCGGGATCGAGTTCGAACAGGGGACGGACGAGGTCCACCGGCTCATCGAGTTCATCGCCGAGCAGACCGGCAAGCGCATCCGTGAGGACTCCGGCATCTCGATCAAGCCGATCAGCGTCACCGGCACGAAGCGGATCGTCAACTACGCGTTCGACTACGCGAAGCGGTACGGCCGGCGCAAGGTCACGGCCGTGCACAAGGCGAACATCATGAAGTTCACCGACGGGCTGTTCCTGCAGGTGGCGCGGGAGGTGGCCCAGGAGCATCCCGAGATCGAGTTCGAGGACCGCATCGTCGACAACCTGTCCATGCAGCTGGTGGGGCGGCCGGAGGAGTACGACGTCCTGGTCCTGCCGAACCTGTACGGCGACATCCTGAGCGACCTGTGCGCCGGCCTGGTGGGGGGCCTGGGGGTCGCGCCGGGGGCGAACATCGGCGACGAGGCGGCGGTGTTCGAGGCCACCCACGGGAGCGCCCCGAAGTACAGGGGCCAGAACAAGGTGAACCCGATGGCCATGATGCTCTCCGGGGTCCTCATGCTCCGCCACCTGGAGGAGGTCGAGGCGGCGAACCGCCTGGAGGCGGCCATCGCGGCCGTCATCGAGGAGGGCCGGAGCGTCACCTACGACATGAAGCCGTCGCGGGACGACCCGACCGCCGTGGGCACGTCACAGGTCGCGGACGCGGTCCTGGAGAAGCTGGGGCATAGATGAGGGCCTTCCTGACCGGGGCGACGGGATTCATCGGAGGGCGGGTGGCCCAGCGCCTCCGGCAGCGCGGCGACGAGGTGGTGGCGCTGGTCCGGTCCCCCGAGAAGGCCGCGGACCTCGGCCGGATCGGCTGCGAGCTGGTCCAGGGCGGGCTGGGCGACGACGCCGCCCTGGCCAAGGGACTGCACGGCGCCGATGCGTGCCTCCACATCGCCGGCGACTACCGCGTGGGCGTGACCAGGGCGGAGTGCGAGCAGATGCGGGAGTCGAACGTCGAGGGGACCCGCCGGGTGCTGCAGGCCGCCCACGACGCCGGCGTGGCGAAGACGGTGTACGTGTCCACCGTCGGGACGTTCGGGAACACGAGAGGTGAGATCGTCGACGAGACCTTCCGGCGCGACGAGTCCAGGGGCTTCCTGTCCTGCTACGACGAGACGAAGTACCGGGCCCACCTGGTGGCCGAGGGGTTCATCGCCGCCGGCGACCCCGTAGTCATCGCGATGCCCGGGGGGGTGTACGGGCCGGGCGACCACTCGGCGCTGGCCACGCTGATCGAGATGGCGCGCAAGGGCCGGCTGAAGTTGACGCCGTTCGGGGACATGGGCGTCACGGTGGCCCACGTGGAGGACATCGCCGAGGGGATCGTCCTGGCGCACGACCGGGGGCGGGTCGGCGAGTCCTACGTCCTGGCCGGCCCGGCGGTCCGCCAGATCGAGATCGCCGGCACGGCGGCGCGCCTCGCCGGCAAGAAGCCCCCGCGGGGGAACCTCCCCACCGCGGTGGTGAAGATGGCCATCCCGTTCGGACCGCTGGTGGGCCGGGCCGTGGGCCTCGAGCCGAACCTCCGCGAGATGATCCGGTCGGCGAACGGCGTCACGTACTGGGCCACGGCGGACAAGGCGGAGCGCGAGCTCGGGTTCACGGCCCGCTCCCTGGAGGAGGGCCTCCGCCAGACGCTCTCCGCCGGGGAGCCCGCCGCGTGAGAGCCCTCCGGCTGGACTTCGCCGCACACCCGCCGCTGTCGCTGGCCGACGCCCTGCCGCCGGAACCGCCGCCGAACGGCGACGGCTCCCACGCCGAGGACCTCGCCGCGGCCTCCGGGGCCCGCCTGGCGGGGCCTTCGCTGGACCAGCCCACGGTGGCCGGCGGGTTCGCCACCGTGTTCGAGTGCGTGGGCTCGACGCCCGCAGTGGACCTGTCGTTCCGGTTCACCCGGGAACGGGGAACGACGGTCCTGGTGGGCGGATCGACGTACGCGGAGGGCCTGGACCTCGCGCCGACGTGGCCAAGGAGCTTCGGATCCTCGGTTCGTACTGCTACGGATACGAGGAGATCGAGGGGGAGCGGATCCGGAGGTTCGACTTGCTGCACCGGCTGGTGGCCGAGGGCCGGCTGCGCCTGGGAGAGTGGGTGACGCGCCGGTTCGCCCTGGAGGATTACGCTGCCGCGCTGGGCGCGGCGCTGGGCAAGGGAAGCGGTGCGCTGAAGGTGGCGTTCGAGCCGGCGCGCGGGCCCGGCGCGGACGAGGGGAACTGCGTCGATCTCGACTAAGAACGGAGCGTGAACGTGGAACGGGGGAGCAACCTCACCAGGGACGAGGCCCGCCGGCGGGCCGCACTCGTGACGGACGTCGAGGAACGGGTCCACCTGGACCTCGGCGGCCACGGCACCGACTACCGCATGGAGGTGTCGATCCGGTTCTCCTGTCCCGAGCCGGACACCTCGACGTTCCTCGACCTCATCGCCTCGAGGGTCGAGTCGGTGGTGCTGAACGGGGACGAGCTCGGCCCGGAGGCGGCGCGGGATAGCCGCATCGAGCTCCGGGACCTGTCCGAGCAGAACGAGGTCCGGGTGGTGGCGATGGTCCCGTACGCGCACACGGGCCAGGGACTCCACCGGTTCACCGACCCCGTGGACGACCGGGTGTACTGCTACACGGACTTCGAGCCGTTCGACGCCCACCGCTCGTTCGCCTGCTTCGACCAGCCCGACATCAAGGCCGTGTTCCATTTCTCGGTGACCGCCCCCGAGGACTGGGCCGTCGCGTCGAACATGGCGCCCGACGGCGAGCCCGAGGGCGAGCCGGGGGGCCGCCGGCGGTGGACCTTCGCGGCGACCCCGCTGATGTCCTCGTACATCACGGCGATCGTGGCCGGTCCCTGGCACGTGGTGTCGGACCGCGACGGCGACATCGACCTCGGCCTGCTGTGCCGGCAGTCGCTGGCCCGGTACCTCGAGCCGGACGTCGACGAGCTGTTCGAGGTCACGAAGCAGGGCTTCGACTTCTTCGCCCGGGCGTTCCGCTATCCCTACCCGTTCGGCAAGTACGACCAGGTGTTCGTGCCGGAGTTCAACTCCGGGGCCATGGAGAACGCGGGCTGCGTGACGTTCAACGAGGCGTACCTGTTCCGCTCGAAGGTGACCGACGCGTCGCGCGAGCGGCGGGCCGAGACGATCCTGCACGAGATGGCCCACATGTGGTTCGGCGACCTCGTGACCATGCGGTGGTGGGACGACCTGTGGCTGAACGAGTCGTTCGCCACGTTCATGTCGGTGCTGTGCATGGCGCAGGCCACGCGGTTCCGGAGCGCGTGGACGACGTTCGCCAACAGCGAGAAGACGTGGGCTTACTACCAGGACCAGCTCCCGTCCACGCATCCCATCGTGGCCGACATGCCGGACACCGAGTCCATCCACACGAACTTCGACGGCATCACGTACGCGAAGGGGGCCTCGGTGCTCCGCCAGCTGGTGGCGTGGGTGGGGGAGGACGAGTTCCTGCAGGGGCAGGCGGGGTACTTCCGCCGCCACCAGTACGGGAACACCGACCTGTCGGACTTCCTCACCGCCCTGGAGGAGGCCTCGGGGCGCGACCTCCACGCGTGGGCCAAGGAATGGCTCCAGACGACCGGCGTGAACGTCCTGCGGGCGTCGTTCGAGGAGGAGGACGGGCACTTCACGGCGTTCCGCATCACGCAGGAGGCCCCGGCGGAGCACCCCGTGCTCCGGCCGCACCGGGTGGCGGTCGGGCTGTACCTCGACGACGGCCACGGTGAGCTGCTCCGGCGAACCCGGGTGGAGCTCGACATCGCCGGACCGGTCTCCGACGTCCCCGACCTGGCCGGCGACCGGGTGCCCGACCTCGTGCTGGTGAACGACGACGACCTCGCGTACGCCAGGATCCGGCTGGATCCCCGTTCGCTGGCCACGGTGACGGAGCGCCTCGGCGACGTCCGCGACCCCCTGGCCCGGGCGCTGTGCTGGGGCGCGGCGTGGGACATGGTCCGGGACGCGGAGATGCCCACCCGGGACTTCCTCACGCTGGTCCTTCGCAACGTGGACGCGGAGACCGACGTTGGCGTGGTCCAGCGGATCCTCGGCCAGCTGGGGTCGGCCGTGGAGAGCTACAGCCATCCGGCCAACCGGGATGCGGCCCGGGAGCGGCTGGCGACGGCGGCGCTGTCGGCCCTGGAGCGGGCCGAGCCCAGGAGCGACTTGCAGCTGGCCTGGGCCCGGGTGTTCGCCCCCGCGGCCGCGTCCGACGAGCATCTGGCCGTGGTGCGGGGCCTCCTCGACGGCTCGGTCGGGTACGAGGGCCTGGCGGTGGACACCGAGCTCCGGTGGCACCTCGTGCTGTCGCTGGCGGAGTCCGGGAAGGCCGACAGCGACGTCATCGGGGCCGAGCTGGGGCGTGACCCCACCGACTACGGCCGGCGGTACGCCGCGCAGGCCCTGGCCTCGCGCCCGACGGCCGAGGCCAAGGCGGAGGCGTGGGAGTCGATCACCACGGACCGGACCCTCACCGCCGCCACGCTCGCGGCCAAGATGCGGGGGTTCCACCGGCCGGGCCAGGAAGACGTGCTCCGGCCCTACGTGGAGCCGTACTTCGACCAGCTGCTGCCCATGTGGGAGGAGCGGACCCTGGAGATCGCCGTGGGATTCGCCCGGGCCCTGTACCCCGGCAACATCGTCGAGCAGGCCACGGTGGATGCCACGGACCGGTACCTGGACCGCGGGAAGGTGCCGGGCCCGATCCTGCGCACGCTGATGGAAGGACGCGACCAGGTCCAGCGGGCCCTCCGGGCCCAGGAGCGCGACCGAGGAGCGACGCCATGAAGGTGACGGTGGTCGGGAGCGGGTTCGTCGGGGCCACCACGGCCATGCGCGTGGTGCAGAAGGGCCTGGCGGACGACGTGGTGCTGATCGACATCATCGAGGGCCTGCCCCAGGGGATCGCGCTCGACATGCGGGAGGCGGCCCCCGTGGAGGGGTTCGAGCCCGTCATCACCGGAACGAACGACTACGCGGACACCGGCGGCTCGGACGTGGTCGTGATCACGGCGGGCCTGCCCCGCCAGCCCGGGATGAGCCGGATGGACCTCCTGGGGAAGAACGCCGGGATCGTGCGGGGGGTCGTGGAGCAGGTCCGGGACGGCTCGCCGGAGGCCATCCTCATCGTGGTCACCAACCCGCTCGACGAGATGACCTACCTGGCGGCCGAGGTCAGCGGGTTTCCCCACGGACGCGTCATGGGGATGGCCGGGGTTCTGGACTCGGCCCGCCTGCGGTACTTCATCGCGGAGGAGCTGAGGGTGTCGCCGGTCAAGGTGGAGGCCATGACCCTCGGCTCGCACGGGGATTCGATGGTCCCGCTGCCCCGCCATGCCACGGTGGACGGCCGGCCCCTCACGGAGCTGGTGGACGACGCCACCCTGGAGCGGCTGTTCCAGCGGACCCGCGACGGCGGCGCCGAGATCGTGGCCCTGCTGAAGAAGGGCAGCGCCTACTACGCGCCCAGCGCGTCCATCGCCCAGATGGTGAACGCCATCGCCGGCGACACCAACGAGGTCCTGCCGGTGTGCGCGTGGTGCACGGGGCAGTACGGCATCTCCGACGTCTACGTCGGCGTCCCGGCGCGCCTGGGCACCGGGGGCGTCGAGGAGATCGTCCAGCTCGACCTGTCCGACGACGAGCTGAAGGCCCTCCGCCACGCCGCCGAGGGCATCCGCACCAAGTGCGCCGACCTGTCGAACATCTGACCGGTCCCCTCCTCTCGCGGCATCGCCGGCCGGGGATCAACTCCGACTGTGCCGATGGACCTCTTTGGGGGCGAGGACAGCCTCCCTGTTCGTGACCACGAGGAGAACGGCTGTCGTCGCCCTGCTGGCCGCACTCGCCGCCGAGGCGTGCACGGCGTCGCCCCACACGTCAGGGCTCGAGGGCCAGCAGCAGAGGGCCAGTGCCAGCGCGAGCGCGCCTGCGTCGCCTCTCCAGTCATCTCTCCGTCAGGGACCCTGGGCCAGGCTGGCCGCCCGGCCGTTCCGGATGCTGTCGGTGCACCCTGGCGCGCCCTGCCCCAAGACGACCCGAGGACTCCAGGGAGCGGCGGATCGACCGTGTCTCCTCAGTGATGGGGCCCCGGGGAATCTTCCTGGGGTCAGTGATCGAGATCGGTCGCCCGCAAGACGTGTGAACCGAGACCCCGGTCGCGGTCTCTCTGAGCGGCCATACTTGACCCGGCCATGTTGCAGGTTCGGGATCTCGCCGTGGAGGTGGGGGGCGCCCTCGTCGTGGAGGGGGCGTCGTTCACGCTGCGCGCGGGGGACAAGGTGGGGTTGGTCGGGCGAAACGGTGCGGGGAAGACCTCGCTGCTGCGCACGCTGGCCGGCGAGAGCGAGGCGCCGGCTGCGGGGGGGTTCATCCACCGAACCGGGGCGCTCGGGTACCTGCCGCAGGAGCCGCTGGCCCGGGACCGGGCCGGGCACTCCGCGCTGAGCCACATCCTGGAGGCCCGGGGGCTGGCCGACGCCACGGTCCGGCTCGAGAAGCTGCGGGTGGCGATGGAGGAGCGGCCCACCGAACAGGCCATCGCGAAGTTTTCCAAGAGCGAGGAGGACTTCCGGCACGCCGGCGGGTACGCGGCCGAGTCCGAGGCCCGGCGGATCGCGGCCGGCCTGGGTCTGGCCCCCGATCGGGTGGACCTCCCGGTGGCCGTGCTCTCCGGTGGCGAGCGACGCCGCGTCGAGCTGGCCCGGATCCTGTTCGCGGGGAGCGACCTCCTGCTGCTCGACGAGCCCACGAACCACCTCGACGTCGACGCCAAGAACTGGCTCATGAAGTTCCTGGTGTCGTACCGGGGCGCCCTGTTGGTGGTGAGCCACGACCTCGTGCTGCTCGACCAGTCAATCACCCGGGTCATGCACCTCGACGAGGGAGAGCTGGTCGAATACCGCGGCACGTACTCGCAGTACCGCGAGGCCCGCAAGCGCGACGAGGAGCGCCGGGCCAGGGTGGCCACCCGGCAGGCCGCCGAGATCGAACGGCTCCGGGCCCTGGCCGACTCGATGCGTCACTCCACCGAGAAGCGTGCTCGCAAGGCCCAGACCCTGGACACCCGGGTCGCGCGCCTCCGGGCCGGGCAGGTCGCCGGACCGAAGCGCGAACGCAAGTACCGGGTCCGGTTCCCCGAGCCGCCGCACTCCGGCCGGATCTCGCTGGTGGTGGAGGGCCTGGCCAAGGGGTACGGCGGGCCGCTCGTGTTCACCGACGTCGGTTTCGACCTCGGCCGCGGGGAGCGGCTCATGGTCATCGGCCTGAACGGCGCGGGGAAGACGTCGATGCTCCGGATCCTGGCCGGGGAGACCGAGGCGAACGCGGGCGAGGTCCGCCTGGGGCATGGGGTCTCGGTGGGCTACTACGCCCAGGAGCACGAGGGCATCACGCCGGGCCGAAACGTCATCACCCACATGCGCGACATGTCGGCGGCGGAGGACCAGCAGCTCCGGGCCCTCCTCGGCATGTTCGGCCTGACCGGCGACCGCGCCTTCCAGGACGCCGGCACGCTCTCCGGCGGGGAGAAGACCAAGCTGGCCCTGGCCCAGCTGGTGGCCGGCCGGCGCAACCTGCTGCTCCTCGACGAGCCCACGAACAACCTCGACCCGCCCTCCCGGGAGGCTGTGGCCCGGGCCCTGGCCGAGTGGCCGGGCTCCATGGTCATCGTCAGCCACGACCCCGAGTTCGTGGAGGCCCTCGAGCCCGACCGGGCCCTGTTCATGCCCGACGGCACCCTCGACCACTGGTCCGAGGACTACCTCGACCTGGTCGCCTTGGCGTAGGCCCGGGAATCCTCCTCCCAGATGCCCGATGGCCTCAGCGCGCGTAGATTGCCGGCCGGTACCTCGGCTGAGGGATCGGGAGGCCCGCATCCCGTGCGGCCGCCAGCCAAGCTTCCTTGGCATTCTTCACCGCGGCAACGGCTTCCTCAGGCGAACTCGTGCCACGCTGGCGCCATGCAGGAACCGGATCTCACGCGGCTGCTGCTGGAGGCGCACCGGGGACTGGCGGAGGAGCTCGTGGCGAACATGGCTGAGCGCGGGTATCCGGAGGCCCGGGCGGGGCATGCGGCGGTGGTGCTGTCGATCGACCGCCGAGCCGGCACCCGGCTCACCGAGCTGGCTCAGCGGGCCCGGATGTCGAAGCAGGGCATGATGCTCCTGGTGGACGACATGGAGGGGCGGGGCTACGTTCGCCGGGTCCCCGACCCCGAGGATGCCAGGGCCAAGATCGTCCGGCTCACCGCGCGCGGCCGGACATACGTTGCCGAGACGCGCCGGGCCCTGCAGGCCGTGGAGGGAAGGATCCGTCGCGGGCTCGGGGACCGGCGGTACAGGCAGCTCCGGGACACGCTCGAGTGGCTGGCCGGCGAGGAGGAGGGGGAAGGGTGACCGAACGCGAGCTCAGGGTGTTCGACGACCTCGACGGGCTGGTGGACGCGGCGGTCAGCCTGTTCCTGGAGGAGCGGCCCCGGACCATCGCCCTGTCCGGGGGCTCCACGCCGAAGACCGTCTACGAGCGTCTGGCCGAACAGGACTACCCGTGGGCCGAGGTCGAGGTGTTCTTCGGCGACGAGCGGTGCGTCCCCCCGGAGCATCCCGACTCGAACTTCCGGATGGCCAACGAGGCCCTGCTGTCGAAGGTCACCACGCGCGTCCACGCCATGTACGACTGCGACCCAGCCCTGTACGAGGCCGACCTCCGCTCCGTGTTCGGCGACGGCGTCCCGGCGTTCGACCTGACGTTCATGGGCATCGGCGACGACGGCCACACCGCCTCGCTGTTCCCCGGCAAGCCCGCCCTCGACGTCCGCGACCGCTGGGTGACGTCCGTCCCCGAGCCCGGGATGCCCCCGCCCCACCCTCGCCTCACCCTGACCTTCCCCGTGCTCGATGCCGCCAGGCTCGCCCTGTTCCTGGTCGCCGGGGAGTCCAAGCGGGAACGCCTCCACCAGCTCATGACGGATGCCGACATCCCCGCCGCGCGAGTCCACGCGAACCGGATCGTGGTCCTGGCCGAGCGGGCAGCCGCCGGCTGAACCCGGCGGGCCGGCCCTACCCGACGGCGCCGCCGACGTGGAGGGCCTTGCCGATCCCGTAGGTGATGCCCGCGGCCACCCCGCCGATCAGCAGCATGCGGATCCCCGACCACCACAGCGGCCTGCCGGTCACGCGGGAGATGCCGCCGCCCACCGCGAACAGGGTCACGCCCGACAGGCCGATGGCCCACAGGGCCGCACCCACGCCCGAGCTGAACAGGAACGGGACCAGGGGCACGAACGCGCCGAACATGAACGTCATCATCGAGGACACCGCGGCGGCCCACGGAGAACCGAGGCCCTGCCCGGGGTCCAGCCCGAGCTCCTCGCGGGCGTGGGTCTCGAGCGCCAGGTCGGGATCCCGGTGCAGGACGTCCACCAGCTGCTCGGCGATGTCGGCGGGGACACCCTTGTTCCGGTAGATCTCGATCAGCTCGTCGCGCTCCTCCTCGGGCTCGGTGGCCAGCTCGTGGGCCTCGAGGTGGATGAGCCGCTCGAACACCTCCCGCTGCGACCGCATCGAGATGTACTCGCCGGCGGCCATGGAGAAGGCCCCGGCCAGCAGCCCGGCCACGCCGGCCAGCACGATGATCTTGTTGTCCACCGCGGCTCCGGTGACCCCCATGATCAGCGACAGGTTCGACACCAGGCCGTCGTTGATCCCGAAGATGGCCGCCCGCAGGGCCCCGCTCCGCCCCCCGGCCACGGTCCCGTCGCCCTTCTCGGCAACGGGCCCCTGGTGGGGCCGCATGGCCTCCTCCCGGCTCTTCAGCAGTCCGCGCAGCATGCTCTTCGCTCAGCTCCAGTTCGACATCGTCAGGTCCGTCACGGCGCCTCCTGGCCCCCGCCGTGGTCCCGGAGGAACTGCTCCACCTCCGCGGCCAGCGACTCCCCGGACGGGATGCTCGGCAGGGGAGGCTCCTCACCGGCGGCCTCCTCCAGCCGCCGCACGTACTCCGTGAGGCTCTCATTGTCTTCAACGATCTCGTTGATCCGTTGTTCCCACGTGGCGATGGCCGGGGCCAGGTCGGAGGTGTCGACGTCCACCCGGAGGAACGAGGCCAGGCGATCCACCAGGGCCATCGTGGCCCGGGGGTTCACGCCCGCCTGCACGTAGTGCGGGACGGCGGCCCAGAACGACACCGACGGAAGCCCGGCCCGGTTCGACAGGTCGTGGACGACGCCCACGATCCCGGTCGGCCCCTCGTACCGCGACATCGACAGCCCCAGGCGCTCCGCCTCCTCTGCGTTTGCGGCGCTCCCCACCACGGGGACCGGCCTGGTGTGGGGGACGTCGGCCAGGAACGCGCCGAGCGTGACCAGCCGCTCGGCCATGAGCGTCCGGCCCAGGTCGACGATGGCCGTCCCGAAGGTCCGCCACCGCACGTTCGGCTCGATGCCCGTGAACAGCACGACGTCCCGGCCGCCCACCCGGGCGTGGTGGAACTCGCAGGCCGGCCATTCGATGACCCTGGTCACGCCGTCCACGAGGCGAACGGTGGGCCGGCTGACCTGGAAGTCGAAGAACTCCTCGGGATCGATGCGGGCGAAGGTCGTGGCCTCCCAGGCCTCCTTGAGGTAGCCGGCCGCCGTGCTCGCGGCCTCGCCGGCGTCGTTCCAGCCCCGGAACGCGGTCACCAGAACTGGACGCTCGATCTCGGGGCGCTCGGAGAACACGATGGGGTCCACTGCGACAGAGATTACCCCGGGCGCTTCACCGGGCACCCTGCCGCTCCGCCCCCCTGGTCCGGGTCGCCCGGCACGGGCCGTTGACCTGCGAAGACGACTTGGACCCGGTGCTCAAGTCTCGCCGGGGCTGTCCCGAAGATGTCCATACGCCCGCAGGCAGCTGGCGGCAGGTGCACGCCCGCGATGCGGGCGAAGGGAGGCAGGGGTTCGGTGCAGTTGGCTCAGCGGAACGAACAGGAGACGTCGTTCCGGGTCCTCTCGGACGTGGCGAGGCTCCTGGTGTCGGAGTCGGACCTGGCCAGGGTGCTGGACTCGGTGGCCCAGGCCGTGGCCTCGCTCATCCCCTACGACTCGCTGATCGTCTACGAGGCTGACAACGACCTCCAGGTCCTGCGCCCCGTCCAGGTGGTGGACCCCAACGCCAAGGAGATCTACGTCCACATCTGCCCGTTCGGCCAGGGCCTCACCGGCCAGGCCGCCGTGGCCAGTGAGGCCTTCCTGGTGAACGACGTCCACCTCGACCCGCGGGCCCAGCAGATCGACGGGACCCCCCGCGAGGAGGAGGCCCTGATCACCGTCCCCCTGGTGGCCCGCGGCGAGCTCAAGGGCGTGTTGAACCTGTACCGGACCGGCCCGGGCCAGCGGTTCCACGACCATGAGCTCCCGCTGGCGGAGCGTTTCGCGGAGCTGGCGGCCCTGGCCCTCGACAACGCCCAGATCCGGACCCGGCTGCAGTCCGAGAGCGTGATCGACCGCCTGACCGGCCTGTACAACCACCGGTATTTCCAGGAGCGCCTGGCCGAGGAGCTCCGCCGCTCCACCGTGAGCGGAGTCCCCATGTCGCTGGTGCTCATGGACATCGACCAGTTCCAGCGGGTCAACGAGATCCAGGGCCACCTCGGCGGGGACCACGTCCTGTCGGCGCTGGCTTCACTGTGCCGGGCCGAGGCCCGCCAGGGGGACCTGGTGTGCCGGGTGGGCGGCGAGGAATTCGCCATCCTCATGCCGGCCACCACGGCGGTGGAGGCCGCCGAGATGGCCGACCTCATCCGGCGGCGGATCGCCGACGGGATCCCGCAGGGTGCCGGCGCGCCGGTCACCGTCAGCATCGGCGTCGCGGAGGGTCCCGTCCACGGCAGCGACCCGCGCGAGCTCATGGCGAACGCCAACTACGCGCTGCTCCAGGCCAAGGCGTCCGGGCGCAACAAGGTGTCGGTGTTCCAGGCCGGGGAGTGGAGCGGCGTCCGGGCCGTCCCCCAGGGCGAGGTCCGGATGGTGGGCCACCTGAAGCTGTTGCAGAGCGTGTCCAGCAAGCTGAACCGGCTGCAGGACGTGCGCAAGATCGCGCACACGATCATCGACGAGGTGGGGGCCCTCATCGAGTTCCACAACTGCCGCATCCACCTGCTCGAATCCACCGGCCAGACCCTGATCCCGATGGCCTTCCACGGCGTCCTCACCGAGTACGAGGGTGAGACGGAGGAGCTGCTGGTCACGCCGGTGGGCGTGGGCATCACGGGGCGGGTGGCGCTGACCGGCGAGCCGATCTACGCGGCCGACGCCATCAACTGCGAGTTCACCCAGCACATCCCGGGGACCCCATTCATCGACGAATCCATCCTGGCCGTCCCCATGAAGTACGACGACCGGGTCACCGGCACGATCGTGCTGTCGAAGCTCGGGCTGAACCAGTTCGACGCCGACGACCTCCGCGTGCTGGAGTCGCTGGCGTCGGCAGCCGCCGTGGCGTTCCGGGGCGCGAAGCTGTTCGAGGAGGAGCGGTCCTCAGCGGAGGCAGCGAACGCGTTGCTCCGCGTCTCGCAGGCCCTCACCCGGACCCGCAACCCGGAGCGCGTCCTCCGGGAGGTGGTGGGGGCGCTGGCCGATCTCCTTGACATTCCCCGGGTCTCGGCGTGGGTCCGAGACCCGCAGGGCGGGTTCCTGCCCGGGGCCTCCGTGGGCTACGACCCCTCGCAGGTCGACGACCTCCGGGACCTCCGGGCCGAGAGCGAGACCGCCGCCCGGTACCTCCTGTCGGTGGAGGAGCCGTTCTTCCTGCCGGCCGAGATCGTCGCGGAGCTCCCCGATGAGTTCAAGGTGGGTTGGGACAACACCCCGGTGATCGTGGCGCCGTTCCGGTGGGAGCCCGAGGGCCTGGGTGCGATGGTGGGTATGGCCGGCGACCCGTCACGGACGTTCTCACCCCGGGACTACCGCATGGCCCGCGGGGTGGCCGACCTGGCGTCGCTGGCCATGGGGAACGCCGCCCGGTTCGCCGACCTGGAGCACGCGTTCCTGCAGACGGTCGAGGTGCTGGCGAACGCGCTGGAAGCCAAGGACGAGTACACGAGCGGGCACGCCCGCGAGGTCGCGGAGATCGCGGTCGCCATCGGGCGGGAGTTCGGGATGCCGTCCGAGGAGCTCCGGATGCTCGAGTTGGCCGGCATGTTCCACGACATCGGCAAGATCGGGGTGGGGACGGAGATCATCAACAAGCCCGGGCCGCTCACCGACGAGGAGATGCGCGAGATGCAGAAGCATCCCGAGATCGGCGCCCAGATCCTGGCCCCCGTGGAGTTCCTCCAGCCGGTGCTGCCGATGATCCGGGCCGGCCACGAGCGGTGGGACGGCGACGGGTACCCGGACGGCCTGGCCGGCGAGGACATCCCGCTCGGCGCGCGGATCATCTTCGTGTGCGACGCCTACCACGCCATGACCAGCGACCGGTCCTACCGCATGGCCCTGCCGGAGGAGGAGGCCCTCCGCAGGATCCGCGAAGCGGCCGGGACCCAGTTCGACCCGAACGTGGTCGAAGTCTTCCTGGGGGCGCACGCCCGCGGCCTCATCCGCCACCGCCACGAACACGTCCACTGATCGTCCGGCCCCGGCGCCAACAGGTTGGGTCGCCGGCGGCAACCGGCATCACGTGCAGGTGATCCGGTAGTCCGACGGTGGCGTGTCGAGGTCCCGGAACGTGTGGGAGAAGCTCAGTGAGCTCTTGGGCGGGATGCGCGGAGTGAGCAGCGTGTCCTGCCGGATGTCGATGTCCTGGGCGTCCACCGCGGTGAACGCGCACGTGGCCTTGCTTTCCTTCGAGCCCTCGTTCCCGACCACCACGACGATCGTCACCGTGCCGTTCCGATAGGGACCCTCCCGGACGACGGTGGCCTGGAACGGACCGACGCCGCGGTGGTTGAGGAAGGCCCACAGGCCCAGGCCCAGCAGCACCAGGAAGATCGTCACCATGATCGTGGCGTGGTACTGCACTGGGCTCGGCCGGACCATGGCCTGGGGCCACCGCTGCCGCCGCTCCTCCTGCTCGGACGCCGGGCGGGAGGGCTGGACGGAGGCGGCCGGCCCGACCTCCTCCCGGCATTGCGCGCACAGGAACTCGCCGGTCTCGACGGGGCGGCCGCACCGGGCGCAGCGGGCTTCGGTGGAACGGGTGGGGGGCATCTCTCGATCCAGGCTACTGTCCGGATCCGGCCAGTGATGGGCGGCCCGTGGCGAAGCGCTCCAGCGGGACCGGCGGCGGCTCGCCCGTGGCGAGGTCGGCCAGGATCCGCCCGATCAGCGGCGCGAACTTGAACCCGTGCCCGCTGCATGGTGAGCCGATCACCACCGGCCCCCGGCGGTCCAGCACGAAGTCCTCGTCCGGCGTGTTCGTGTACAGGCAGGTCTCGACCGCGGTGACCCCCGATCCCGGGAACCGCTCCGCGGCGAAGGCGTCGAGGGCGGGGTTCCGGGGGGCCGGTTCGGCCCCGAGTGGCTCGTCGGGGTCCACGGTCGCGCCGGCCTGGTGCTCCCCGAGCTTCACGGTGTCCGCACGATCCGGCACGGGCAGCGCGTAGCGGGCGCGGAGCGGCTCGGGGGTCCATTCGATCAGCGTGGGGAGGGGTGCCGGGCGGGCGAGCTCCGCGTAGCCGACCTGCTCGCGGGTCACCCGGAGCGGGATCTCGATCCCGGCGGTGAGCAGGACCGGCCGGGCCCACGCACCGGCCGTGACCACGGCCACCGGCGCCCGGTGCGCCTCGCTGCCGGCCGTGACCACCTCCACGCCGCCCCCGGCCGCCGCGATCGAGCGGACCGGCGTCTCCTCCAGGATCGTGGCGCCGAGCTCGCGGGCCAGGCGGGCCTGGGCGGCCACCGCCGGAGCCGCCCGGCACACGCCGGCGTCTCCCTGGAACAGCAGCGGACCTCCCTCCGGCGGCGCCAGCGCAGGCCACCGCTCGGCGACGGCCTCTGGATCGAGCCACTCGAACGGCTCGCCGGCGAACGATAGGGCCTCGGACGCGATCGGCGCCCCGATCCCGGCGTCCAGGCCGCCCGTGGTGACCAGCAGTTCCTGGCCGGCCTCGGCCTCCAGGGCCCGCCACTCCTCCAGGGCCAGCCGGGCCATCCGGACGTAGTCGGGATGGTGGTAGGCCAGGCGGAAGATCCGGTTCGGTCCGTGGGAGGAGCCGTTCGCGTGGCCGATCCGGAATCGCTCCAGGAGCAGGGTCCGGCGGCCCCGGGCGGCCAGCGACCGGGCCGCGGCCGTGCCCATGGCCCCGCCGCCCACCACGATCGCGTCCCATCGCTCCGCCATTCGATCGGACAGGGTAGCGGGCCCTGCGGGGATACTGGACACGGGAGGAGCGGACGAACGCGGCGCGAAGGGAGCGAGACCGTGGCGAGGATCGGGTTCTGCGGGCTGGGGCTGATGGGAACCGCCATGGCCCGGCGGCTCGTCGACTCCGGGCACGACCTGGCGGTGTGGAACCGGACGGCAGAGAAGGCCGAACTGCTGCGGGAAGCCGGCGCGGAGGTGGCCGCCACGCCCGCCGAGGCCGCGCGGGGCCGGGACATCGTGATCACGATGGTGGCCGACGGTCCCGCCCTCGAACAGGTCCTGTTCGACGATCAGGGCGTGGGGGCCGGGCTGGAGCCTGGGGCGCTCCTGGTCGACATGTCCACGGTGGGCCGGGACGCAGTCCTGGACGCCGCCGAGCGGCTCCCCGCCGGGGTCGAGCTCGTCGATGCGCCGGTGGTCGGGAGCACGCCTCGCGCCGAGGCCGGCGGCCTGGGCATCCTGGTGGGCGGATCCGACGAGGCCTTCGAACGGGCCCGGCCCGTCTTGGAGGTCCTGGGGACACCCCGGCACGTCGGCAAGCAGGGAGCCGGGGCCGCCATGAAGCTCGTCATGAACTCCACACTGGGCGCCCTGGTCGTGGCGCTCGGGGAGTCCCTGGCGCTGGGGACAGCCCTCGGCCTGGACCGGACCACGGTGCTGGACGCGCTGGAGAGCTCCTACCTGGGACCGCTGCTGAAGCTGAAGCGGCCCATGGTGGAGTCCGGGGAGTACCCGACGCAGTTCCGGCTCTCGCTCGCCGCGAAGGACCTCCGGCTGGTGGAGGACGCCGCCGCCCGGGCCGGCACCGAGCTGCGCGGTGTCACGCTGGCCCGGGAGATGTTCGAGGAGGCGGCCACGGCGGGCCGCGCGGACCAGGACTACGCCGCTCTGATCGCGCACCTCCAGGGCGGCGGGTAGCGGGTCAGCGCAGCCCCCGGGAGGCCCTCCCGGTCGCCGGTGGCGACCCGCCGCCGGCCGAGCCGATCACGACGATCCCGTCCACCTTCCCCGCCGCCGGGCCCCTCTGGGCGAACAACCTCACCTTGCCCGACGCTCGTGACCCGGGAAACCCTCCACCCGGCGTGCCAAACAGTCGATACTGCTGCCGTGAGCTCTCACCAGGGGGAGGGCGTGGGTGTGCGTGCCCAGCACGATCCCGCCACTCCCGGACCGGCCCGTCGCGAGAACGGGCCAGGGCCGGACGCGCCGCCCGGACCGATGCCCCGTGCCGGCGCTGGAGCCGGCGGTGGATCCACCGCGGGACCCGGCGCCGGTGCCGGTGCCGCTGCGGGGGCCGGGGCCATCCTCGAGGCCGTGGCCGCCGCGGCGGAGCGGCTGCTGGTCGCCTCGGGCTGGCGTGAGGTGATCGACGGGATCCTGACGGACCTGGGCGGGGCCGCGGGGGTCAGCCGGGCCTATGTCTTCGAGAACCGGAGCGAGGACGGGCGGGTGGTGGCGTGCGCGCAACGGGCCGAGTGGGCCGCGCCGGGCATCACGCCCCAGATCCTCAACCCGGACCTCGAGCTGGTGCCCTACGACCCCGACTTCGCCCGCTGGCGCGATGCGCTCTCCGCCGAGGGAGCGGTGCTCGGGCACGTCCGCGAGCTCCCCGAACCGGAGCGGCACCTCCTCGAGGCCCAGGACATCCGCTCCGTCGCGGTCGTACCGCTGTTCGCAGGCCAGGAGTGGTGGGGGTTCCTCGGGTTCGCCGAGTGCCTGGTCGAGCGGGAATGGTCGCCGGCCGAGATCGGCGCCCTGAAGGCGGCCGCCGGGATCCTGGGGGCGGCCATCGCGCGAGAGCGCTCCGAGGCGGCCCTGCGGGAGAGCGAGGAGCGGTACCGGGCCCTCGTGGAGCTGTCGCCGGACGCCATCGCCGTGCACCGCGGCGGCGTGATCACGTTCGCCAACTCGCGGGCCCGGGGGCTCCTGCGGGCCAGGAGCGACGCCGACCTGGTGGGCCGCTCTGTCCTGGAGTTCGTCCATCCCGACGCCCGGCCGCGGGTGCTGGAGCGACTCCAGCGACTCCGGGAGGGCCGGGAGGTCCCGCCGATCGAGGAGAAGTTCGTCCGGGTGGACGGGACCGTGGTGGACGTCGAGGTCACCGCGGCCCCCTTCGCCGAGGGTGGGGAGTCCGCCGTCCAGGTGGTCGTGCGAGACGTCACCGAGCGGAAGTCCTCCGATCGGGCCCTGCAGATGCACAGCGAGTACCTCGAGGCACTCCACGACACGACGCTCACGCTGGTGAACCGCCTGGACGTCCAGGACCTGCTGGTGGCCATCGTGGCCCGCGCCGCGGCGCTGCTCGGCACCGAGAGCGGCTACGTCTACGTGGTCGCTCCGGACGGCGAGCACATCGAGGTCAAGGTGGGGACGGGCGTGTACCGGGACTGGACCGGCTTTCGGATGGTGCTGGGTGAGGGGCTGGCCGGACGGGTGTGGCAGTCGGGGCAGCCCCTGGCCATCGAGGACTACGACACGTGGGAGGGCCGGTCGCCGTCGTTCCCGAAGGGCGTCCTGCGGGCGGGCGTGGGCGTGCCGTTCACCTCCGAGGGCCGGGTGGTGGGGGTCCTCGGCCTGTCGCACGGCGAGCCGGGCCGGAGGTTCTCGTCCGAGGACATCAGCGTGCTGACCCGGTTCGCCGAGCTCGCGTCGATCGCGCTCGACAACGCCCGGCTGTACACGGAGGCCCGGCAGGAGCTGGCCGAGCGCCGGCGGGCCGAGGAGCGCCTCCGGTTCTCGGCGCATCTCCTGGACTCGGTGGAGAACGCCGTGATCGCCACCGACGCCGAGGACCGCATCACGTACTGGAACAAGTTCTCGGAGACGCTCTACGGCTGGCGGATCGAGGAGGTCATGGGCCTCCGGTTCCGCGACGTGATCCCGATCTCCGACGAGGTGGCCGAGGCGGCGAACCGGGCCGTCGCCGCCGGCGAGACGTTCGAGACCGACATGGAGGTCCGGCGGCGCGACGGGTCGCCGATCATCGTGTTCGCACGGGTCTCGCCGATCCGCTCGTCGGAGGGGCGAACCATGGGGATGATCGGGGTGACCGTGGACGTCACCGGGCGCCGGCGGGCCGAGGAGGCCGTCCGGGAGGCCTTCGAGCGGGAGCGGGAGGCCGCCAGGCGCTTCCGCGAGCTCGACGAGATGAAGAACATGTTCCTGGAGGCCGTCTCGCACGAGCTCCGGACGCCGCTGTCCGCCATCCTCGGGTTCGCGCTCACGCTCGAGCGCTCCGACATGGAGCTGCCGGAGCACGGGTCCAGGGAGCTGGTGTCCCGCCTGGCGGTCAACGCCCGCAAGCTCGATCGCCTGCTGTCGGACCTGCTGGACCTGGACCGGCTGTCGCGGGGGATCCTGGAGCCTCGGCGCCGGGCCGTGGACGTGGGGAGCCTCGCCGGGCAGGTGGTCGAGGCCACCGAGACCACGCGGGGACGAAACGTGGTGGTCGACGCCGATCACGTGACCGCATGGCTGGACGGCCCGAAGGTGGAACGGATCGTCGAGAATCTGGTGGCCAACGCGATCCGCCACACGCCCGACGGAACGCGCATCTGGGTCCGGGTCCGCCAGGAGGACGACGGGGTCCTCATCGCGGTCGAGGACGAGGGCCCGGGGGTGCCGCCCGAGCTGCAGTCCGCGATCTTCGAGCCCTTCCGCCAGGGGCCGCAGACCCGGTCGCACTCACCGGGCGTCGGCGTGGGGCTCTCGCTGGTGGCCCGCTTCGCCGAGCTGCACGGGGGCCGGGCCTGGGTCGAGGACCGCGAGGGAGGCGGCTCGTCGTTCCGCGTGTGGCTCCCCAGCGTCGAGCCCGATCCCCCCCCGTGGCGCGTCGACGGCCCCGAGGCGCCGCACGATCCGGACCCGTCGTAACGCCTGACCGGCGCCGGACCCCCCTTCGATCCCGTTCCCGTTCTCGCGTCCGGATGACGCCACGATTCCGGGGACCGTCGTAGCGATGATTCGGCCGGTCCGAGGATCGATGACCGTGGGTTGCGTTCCGCCGCCCCCTGGACCCACACGGAGCCGTCCGCCACCGCCAGTGACCCGGCTCCCTCGAACGACCCGCTCACCCCGCCGAAATAGCGATCCGTGACCTCTTCGGTCCGTTCGTCGATCCGGACCACCTCGCCCGAGCCCTCATGGGCGACGGCGGCCCAGACGGCCCCCGCTCCGACGGCGACACCGAGCGCGGGCCCCCCGACGTCGACCGAACTCGGGCCCCGAACGATCCCCTCGAACCCCCGGGGGAGGGATCACGACGTGCCACATCAGGCCGCCGCTGTCGCTCATCCACACGTCCGTGAAGACGCCTTCGGCCCGCACGGCGATCCCCGTCAGCTGACCCGTCCTGGCCTGGAACGCTTCCTCGAACTCCGACGTCACCTCGCCCGTGATCGGATCGATCCTGGCGAGGGCGTCTACGAGCGCAACCCACACCGTGCCGTCCGGAACGACGGCCACATCGCTGGGGGCTGCTGGCAGCGGGATGGTCGAGACCGCCCGGGGGGTCGGCAGGTCGGCCGGGACGCGGTGGGTTGGGGGGCGCGACTGGAGAGCCAGGACACCAGGACGACCGCCTCGCGCTGCCCGTCCGGGAGCGCGGCGAGCGCCCGGGCCACCGCGTCGCGCGCGGCGGCCGTGTCGACGGGATCCGCCGGCTGCGAGGGTGCCTCGCCGCGACGTCGGAGCCGTGTGGCCAGGCGGCGCAGCCGGCCCTCCTCGCCGTCCCCGGCACCCTCGTCCACCCCCACTGCCGCTCGTTCGGCCCGGTCGTCCACCGACTCATGAACGCGTGAGGGCTCGATCCGTTTCCGGCGGGCCGTCAGCCCACCAGCTCCCGGGCGATCTCGGCGGCCAGCGCGGCGTTCGCGGAGAGCAGCGCGAGGTTCGCCTCCAGGCTCGCGCCGGAGGTCCGCTCCGACAGGCACCCCAGCAGGAACGGGGTCACGGCCTTGCCCCGCACGCCGCGCCGTTCGGCCTCCTCCACGCACGCAGCGACAGCCTGGGCCACCGTCGCAGCGTCCATGGCTCGGTCCTCGGGGATCGGGTTGCACATCAGGACCGCGGACTCGACCCCCAGGCTCACATGGGCCCGGGCGATCGCCGCGGCCTCTGTGGGCGAGTCCACCCGGTGCTCGAGCTCCAGGTCCGCCGCCCGGGCCAGGAAGAACGGCAGGCGCTCCACGCCGTAGCCGACCACCAGGATCCCCAGCTCCTCCAGCCGCTCCAGCGTGGCCGCGGGGTCCACGATCGACTTCGGCCCCGAGCACACCACCAGGCCCGGGACGCGGGCCATCTCCAGCAGGTCCGCGCTGACGTCGCCGGATCGAGGGTGCACCCCGCCGATCCCGCCGGTGGCCATGACCTCGATCCCGGCGTGGTGCGCCGCCCACAGCGTCGCCGACACCGTGGTCGCGCCGAGCCCGCCTCCGGCCAGGGCCACCGGGTAGTCGCGGCGGGCCACCTTGGCCACCTCCGAGCGCGGGTCCGAGAGCTCCTCGATCTCCTCCTCGGACAGGCCCACCCGGATGTGGCGGTCCTTCACCGCGATCCAGGCCGGGACCCCCGCCCGTGATCTGATCCGGCCGTCCATCGCGCCGGCGGCGTCGAGGTTCCGGGGGTGGGGGAGGCCCTGGGACAGCACGCTCGTCTCGAGGGCCACCACCGGCTGGCGCGACGCGAGCGCCGCCCGGACCTCCTCCGACAGGATCAGGGGACGCTCGGACCCGTTCACTCTGCGTCCCCCGTCAAGGGCCCCGATCCCGGGCTGGTCGGCCGAACGCTGCTCGCCGGCCACGGGTCGTCGCCGGCGGCCGCCGCGGCCCCGGCCCGGCATCCCCGCTCCAGCGCTTCCCGGGGATCGGCCCCCCGGGCCAGCGCCGCCAGGAACGCGCCGTCGAACGCATCGCCCGCGCCGGTGGTGTCGAGCACGTCCACGGTGGGCGCGGCCGCTCGGAGCAGCACCCCGGAGCTCGCGAGGACGGCGCCGCGGGCCCCGAGCTTTACGCACGCGCTGGGATAGCGCTCCGCGAGCGCCAGCGCGGCGCCCTCGCCGGTCCTTCCCGTCAGGGCCCGCGCCTCCATCTCGTTGCACATGATGATCGATGCAGCTGCAGTGTCTTGCAGGAACACCTCGTTGCCGTACGCCTCCACCAGCGGCCACGACGAGGCCTCGATCGCCACGTGATCGGCGCGGGCCCGGTCCAGCGCGGCCAGCGCGGCCGGCTCCGACGACGGGTGGAACAGCAGGTAGCCCGACACCAGCACGGCGGATGCCTCGAGCCTCTCCGGGAGGTCGTCGGGCGAGACCCGGGCGTTCGCGCCCCGGTCGGACACCATGGAGCGCTCGTCCTCCAGGCGGACCACGAGCAGGGTCCCGGTCCTGGCTCCGGGGTCCACCACCAGCGCCGGCTCCACGCCCCGCTCGGCGAGCGATTCGGTCAGGACCCGCCCCGTCGCGTCGTCGCCAACCCGGCCATGGAAGCGCACTCGGGCCCCCGACGCAGCGGCCCACACCGCCGCGTTGGCGCCGCTGCCGCCCGGCCGAGCTCGCACCGTCCCGTGGACGTCGCCCCCCGCCGCGAGCGCCGGGGCATCCACCGTGACGTCGAGCATGAGGTCGCCGACCACGATGAGATCCGGACGGCCCGCGCTCACCGGAGCGGGGTGGCCTCGAGGCCCGGCCGGACGGTCTCGATGGCCGCCGCCTGCAGCCGGACCTCCCGGCCGCCGACCTGCACCACGACCTCCCGATCGGTCCACGGGTTCCACAGTCGGACCTCGATCGCCCCGTCCACCCGGCGGACGTTCGAGAGCCGGGCGTCGCCGGCGTCCACCGCGAGCAGCGTGCCCCTCGCCGGACGCGAGCCGCCGCCCCCGGCCGTCGCGGTGGGAAGGGGCGACGCGAACCGCTCCCAGGCATCCAGGAGATCCTCACGCCTGGCGTCCCGCATCAGCCCGAGGACGAATCCGGTCCGGCCGATCATCTGGGCCTCGGGGGTCGGGATGTCCGGCCCGGCCGGCCACTGCCGCGTCTCGAACCCGGCCCGGCTGATGGTCCCGGTGCATCGGAGCAGGGTCACCGCCAGGGCCTGTCCATCCACCACCTCGTACTCCATGACCCCCTCGTGGAGGGCCGCCACGCCCCCCGCCAGCACCACACCGCGGGCCGGCCAGCACGGCGAGTCGGGCTCGAACCCACCCTCGGACGCCAGCCCCCGCTCGACCAGCTCGAACGGGGACCCGGCTAGCGCCCCCTCGACCCGCTCGGGAAGCGTGACCACCAGCCGGAGCCGGTGGTCGGGGCGTCCGTTCTCGACCGCGCCCTCCAGGCGGACGAATCGTTCCCCGGCCCGCCGGCGGGCGGCGAACGACACCGTGCACCCTTCGAACGTCGCCACGACCGACTGCCCGTCCACGGTCACGTCGTCCGGCGGAAGTGGCGAGGCGCCCTCGGCGGGGCAGAAGTTGTAGAGATCGCCGACGTCCGGCTCGTCGAACACGCCGATCTCGAGGCCGTCCAGGACCACACGGCCGCCCCGGAGCTCGACCGAGACCTCCTCCTCGGTGGCCTCGGACGGGCCGTCCACCACCCACCCCAGCGGCGGAACACCTTCGCGCTCGAAGGGCGAGGGATTGAACCGCAGGATCCCCGGCTCCGCCATCTCCGAGCCCAGCGAGGCCAGCGCGCGGTCCACGATGCCCTCCGCCAGCTCGCGGGCCTCCGAGTGCCTGGTGTCCACAGCGCGGCCCACCTCGTCGACCGAGCAGCCGCAGACGGAGTCGTGCGCGCCGTTCCACAGCAGGAGCTGCCAGATCCGGTCGAGCTTCTTCTCGGGCCACCCGAACCCGGGAACCAGGGCCGCCAGCGGCTCCGCCACCCGTTCCACCAGCGTCTCCAGCCGGCCCCGCTCCCGCTTCTGGTGGATCCGCGACGACACCACGTTCGGCAGCAGGAACGCCCTCGCGCCGGAGCGGAGCTCCCCATGCCACACCGGGAGCTCGCCGTCGGGGGCATTGGAGACGAAGACGGCCACCGGTCCGATCTCCGCCTCGAGGTCCGGGGCCAGCGGCTCCATCTCGGCCAGGCGCTTCGGGAGCGTCCGATCGGGGCCGTGATGGTCGCTCCCCGCCATCACCAGGAGATCGCCCGGACGCGCGGTCATGCCCGAGAGGTTGCGGACGGACTCCCTCAGCTTGTCGGCAAGCGCGGCCGGGTGCCGCGCGGAGCGGAGGTCCATCCCGATCGAGTAGCCGAACGCCAGGTACTCCGTGAGGACCCGCGTACCGTCCGGAGCCTCCCACCAGAACGCCGTGCGTTCCACGGCCCGGGGGACCCCCCGCCACACCACGGCCCGGTCGAGCCCTCCGCGGGCAAGGATCTGGGGCATCTGGCCGATGTGGCCGAACTGGTCGGGGAGGTACCCGGCCACCGGCTTCGCGCCGAGGTCCCGGTTCCGGGCCAGGCCCCGCTCCAGGTTCCGGATGTGCGACTCGCCGGAGGTGAGGAACTCGTCCATCTGCGTGAACCAGGGACCCACGGAGATGCGGCCCGCGGCCGCCAGGCGGCGGATGTCGGCCTCGCGCTCCGGCCGCACCGCCAGGTAGTCGTCGATGAGCGCGGTCTGCCCGTCGAGGTGGAAGTGGGGGAACCCGTCATCGAGGAGGGCGATCAGCGTGTCCATCATCTCGACCAGGCGCTTCAGGAACCCCTCGAACGGCTCGTACCACTCCCGGTCCCAGTGGGTGTGGGGCACGATCGTGACGTGGTTCCTCTCCATGCCCGGAGTGTCCCACGAGGGGGGGCAGCGGGCGGCAATCGGGAGGGCTGGGTGGGTACACCCATGCACCCGGAACCCGACTGGGGATGCCGCCCCCTCCGGACGCCCGTCGCCCGAGCCGCCTACGATGGACCTCGATGCCAGAGGAAGCGACCGGGAGGACCGGCAAGCCGACGCCCGACCGGCAGAAGCCAGAGCGTCCCCGCGACGAGCTGGGCCGGCCCCGGGCCTGGGGTGCCGAGAACCGACTGGAGCTCCCGGACTTCGACGCGAGGCCGCTCGAGGAGAACCACCGCCTGGGCCTGCAGTTCCTGCGCGACGGGCACTACTTCGCGGCGCACGAGGCCTGGGAGACGGCGTGGAAGCAGGCCCGGGACACGCCCGAGGCCGAGTTCTTCAAGGGACTGTCGCAGCTCGGCGCCGGGTGGACCCACCTCCGCCGGGGGAACCGCCACGGCGCCTTCACGCTGCTTCGCCGGGGGGCGGGCCGGGTGGCCGGCTATCCGAAAGGCCACCGCGGCGTGGACACCGAAGCGCTCGCCGCTCGGGCCCGGTCGGACGCCGACGCGGTCGAAGGGGGCGACCTCCGTCCGGGTGAGGACGCTCCCGTCGAACCGCCGCGGGTCTGACCCGGACCGCACCGGCCACGGGGGTCACGACACACGGTCGTTCCCGCGGATCGGCCGGCGGTCAACCCGTCGAACCTCGCCGCCCGGCCTCACCCCGCTAGCCTGGGTTTCCGAGTTACGTGAGTGAGATCGCCTGAACCCGCAGGTAGAGGCTAGAAACCGCGCCACTTTGCGGTATTACCCACGCGGGGGGCCAGGGCCTCCAGCCCGAGGATCTCGAACAGGGTCCGCTGGGTCTGGTCCATACGGGTGAGCTTCTGGAAGACCCGGGGCTTGCCACGGGGCTCCCGGGGCGCGTACAGCAGGGTGGCCTCCCGGATGGAGGCCAGGGCCTCCATGACCTCCCGGGGAGAAAGCTCCAGTCCTCCCCCGCGGGCCTGCCGCCACGCCAGGTGCACCAGCATGAGGGCGATCACCGAGTACAGGGCGTGGACCTTGATCTTCTGATCGGTCCAGTGGTAGATGGGGCGGAACGCGGCGTGGGCCGGGTCCTTCATCTGCCGGAAGGCCGCCTCCACCTCCCACTGCGAGCGGTACGCCGCGACGATGGCCTCGGTCGTCCAGTGCTCCCGGTCGGTGAACACGATGCGCTTGCCGAGCTCGCGCTCTCGCAGGACCTCGAACGCCTCGGGGTCGAATGACCACGACAACGAGATGTCGTCCTTCTTCTGTCCGTCCATCACCACCGGGTACAGGGAGCGCATCCACCGCGGAGCGAGGGCCTCGGCCACCCGGGCCTCCAACGCCCGGCGGTCCATGCGGTGACGGCGCCCGCTCAGCAGCCGGTCCAGCTCGGTGAGCTGGACCTCCACCCGCCGCCGGGTCTGGTGCAGGCCCACCAGCTGCTTGGCCAAGAAGCTCTGCGAGCGGGTCACCACCACCGTGCGCGGGGCCCCGAACACCTCCTTGGTCCCGCGGTAGGCCATCACCCCGTCGATGCCGGGGACGGGGGAGAACCGCTCGTCGGGGACGTCGAGCAGGTCGGGGTGCTGGGTGGGGACGAGCGATCCCACGAACCCCACGCCGGAGGCGGCCACCCGCTCGAGGTTGACCCCGGAGTTGTTTCCCTTGTCGAACACCACGGTGACCGACGCCGGATCCACCCCCACCGCCTCCAGGCGCCGCAGCAGCACCGGCAGGGTCCGCTCGAAGGTCCGGACATCGGGGGAGTTGCCCGCCACCAGCTGAGAGGCCAGCGGGATGCGGTGGTCGGTGGAGCAGGCCAGGGCCAGCCCCACCAGGCGCAGGTCGTTGCGCCCCCCCTTGGCGTGACCCCTCGCCGCGACCGGCGCCCGGTCGTTGGTGGTGGCGATGAAGGTGTGGAAGTTGGTGGCGTCGAGGACGAGCGCCTCCTTCTCGACGCCGAAGCGTTCGTAGGCCGCGGTGACGACGGCCTGCTCGATCCCTTCGATCTTGTCCTCCTCCACCCGGTGCATGGCGTCCCAGAACCGCTGGGAGCTCCACGCCTCCTCCTCCTGGGGCAGGACCCGCGACAGCACGGTGGAGTCGTACCAGGCGAAGAAGCCCCGCTTGGACCTCGGCGCCACCGCCCGATTCACCGCCGCGGCCTGCAGGTAGGCCCCCACCGACAGCCCCTGGCCGCGCTTGGGACAGGCCGCGTCCACGGCCTGGCCCACCCCGACCTGTCCCGCCAGGCGCCACATCGCCGCGGTCAGCCCGAACTCGCAGTGGTCGATCGTCTCGGGCTCGGTCTTCTCGTCGAGGGCGCGCTCGATGGATGCCACCGTCCCCAGGTACCGCTGGCGGACCACCCGGGGCTGGCCCTGCACCCGGGCCACCTCGATCACGTACCAGTACGGCCGGCCGTCCTTGATCTTGCGCTGCAGCGACGCCACCCCATCACCTCCTCACCGCAGGGTAATACTCAACGAGCAGAAGGGTGGGAGGATGGCATGAGCCGGTCGAAGCACGTGAGCTTGCCCGCGATCCGGTCCTGGTGGACGATCTCGAACGCGGACATGGCCCCGCCTCCTTCGGTGGTGAGCTGGTCGTGTTGGTCACGAGGAGTTCACCACTCACGGGGAGTGTCGGGGCCGGTCCGCTCTCAGAGTGCCGGTGGTGGCCTGGGGCCGAGCCCTCCGGGGACCGGCTCGCCCGAGGGCAGGCTGTGCCGGCCCGACAACCCGCTGGCACCGTACGAGGCAGCGTCTCAGCCCGCAGGCTTCGGCCGCACCTCGTGACGATCAGGCCGGACGGACCGAGGACCTTTCGGTTGCGGCCGAAGGCTGCGTTAGGATACCTCCTCACGCTCCGTGGTTACGACTTCTGCGGATGATCCCGCACTTGAGCTGAGGTGGTCCCTCTCCGTCTACGGCCCTATTCCTCTACATGCCATCTTTTGGACCGGCCTGGGGGGCCGTGGCGTCCGGCGCGCAGTCTAGGCACGCCCCCCGGAACGGTCAAAGCGACCGTGTGCGCTTTCGCTGGGGTCGCCGGACGGGGGTAGCATCCGGCCGTTGTGCGGGTGAGGGCGGAGAGGGCGCTGAGGACCCTCGCCGTGCTGGCCGGGCTCATCGGCCTGTGGGAGGGCTACAAGGCGTTCGCGGAGGCCCTCCACCTCTCGTGGCCGTTCCGGGTGAACGACGTGACCATGCCCCACGTGTGGGACATGGTCGGCCAGCTGTTCGAGCCGTCCCGCCTGAACGGCCCCCTCCTGCTCCACGTGCTGTTCGACGCCGCCCTGTACACGGCCCGCTCGGCGTTCGTGGGCTTCCTCATCGGCGCGGTGGCGGGCTTCGCGCTCGGCGTGGCGCTCGCACACTCCCGTCTGCTGGAGCGGGGGCTCCTGCCGTACGTGGTGGCCTCCCAGACCGTCCCCATCCTGGCCATCGCTCCCATGATCGTGATCTGGCTGAAGGCCGGGTGGCTCTCGGTGGCGGTGATCGCGTCGTACCTCACGTTCTTCCCCGTGACCATCAACACCCTGCGGGGCCTGAAGTCGGCCGATCCGCGCGCGGTGGACCTCATGCGGTCCTACGCGGCCGGCCGGTGGGACGTGCTGTGGAAGCTCCGGGTGCCCTCCGCCATGCCGTACCTGTTCACGGCGCTGAAGGTGTCGGCCACGGCCAGCGTGGTCGGCGCGATCATCGCCGAGCCCCCGGCCTCCATCCAGGACGGCCTGGGCGGGGCCATCGTGAACTTCAACCAGTACTACCTGTCGTCGCCGGCCAGCCTGTGGGCCACGATCTTCATCGCGGCCCTCCTCGGGATCGGATTCTTCGGCCTGGTCTCGGGGGCCGAGCGGATCCTGGTGAGCAGGGCCCCGGAGCGGGTGGCATGACCGGGGGCCCACCGAACGCGTCCCCGGACGGCGCCCCGGCCGTGTCGATCCGGGGGATGTCGAAGGTGTTCCGGGGCCGCGGCCGGGGCGCGTCGGAGGTCCGCGCGCTGGAGGACATCGACCTCGAGGTCCACCCCGGCGAGTTCGTCTCGCTCATCGGGCCGTCGGGGTGCGGGAAGTCCACCCTCCTCCGGATCATCGGCGACCTCGAACAGCCCACCACCGGACCCGTGCTGGTGAACGCGAAGCCGGCGCACCAGGCGCGAGTGGACGGTGACTACGGCATCGTGTTCCAGGACTCGGTCCTGTACGACTGGCGAACCGTGGCCCGGAACATCGCCTTGCCCCTGGAGCTGGCCGGGTGGGACCGGGACCGCCGGTCGCAGCGGGTCACGGAGATGCTCGAGCTGGTGGACCTCACCGGGTTCGAGCACCACCACCCGTGGCAGCTCTCCGGCGGGATGCAGCAGCGGGTGTCGATCGCCCGGGCCCTGTCGTTCTCACCGGCCCTGCTCCTGATGGACGAGCCGTTCGGCGCCCTCGACGAGATGACCAGGGAGCGGCTGAACATGGAGCTCCTGCGGATCTGGGAGCGCAGCCGCTGCACTGTGGTGTTCGTTACCCACTCCATCGCGGAGGCCGTGTTCCTGTCGACGCGGGTGGCGGTGATGTCGGCTCGTCCGGGCCGGATCCGGGGGATCGTGGACGTGGACCTGCCGCAGCCCCGCACGAACGAGACCCGGGTCGATCCGCGGTTCTTCGAGCTCGTGGCCACGGTGCGCCGGCGGCTCCGGGGCATGGAGGACGACGCCGGCGTCGTGGTCACCGGGGAGGCCGAGGCATGAGCGAGGTCACGGCGGGGTCGGTCGTCGGGGCCGTCCCCCGCGGGCTCTTCCGCCGGGCCGGGACGCGCCTGTGGGACTTCCTGCCGGCGGTGGCGGTCCTGGTGGCCGGCGTCGGTCTGTGGCAGGTCCTGGTCACGGTCCTGCACGTCCAGCGGTTCCTGCTGCCGAAGCCGACGGAGATCGTCTCGGCCCTCACCGGCAACTGGCACGTGCTGTGGTCGGCCGGCCTGTTCACGTTCCGGGAGGCACTGGGCGGGTTCGCCATCGGCAGCGGGATGGGGGTGCTGGTGGCGGTGGCGCTGTCGCGCTTCCCCCGGGTGGGCCGGGCCCTCCTGCCCTACGCCGTGGCCGCGAACGCCGTCCCGATCATCGCGTTCGCCCCGATCATGAACAACTGGTTCGGCCTGCTGAACCCGCTGTCGAAGATGGCCCTCTCGGCCATGATCTGCTTCTTCCCCGTGATGATCAACACGCTCCGCGGGCTGACCTCGGTGGCGCCGGAGTCCGTCGAGCTGATGCGGTCGTACGCGGCGGGGGAGACCGCGGTCCTGTGGAAGGTCCGGCTGCCGAACAGCCTGCCGTACCTGTTCGCGGGCTTGCGGGTGGCCACCGTCCTGTCCATGATCGGGGCGGTGGTCGGGGACTACTTCGGCGGCTCGACACAGTCGCTCGGGGTGTTCATCGTGAACAAGTCGTCGCTGTTCGTGTTCGACCAGGCCTGGGCCGCCATCGTGGTGGCGAGCGTCCTGGGCGTGGGGTTCTACCTCGCCGTGGGGCTGGTGGAGCGGTTCGCGCTCCGCTGGCACGTCTCGACCCGCGGGACGGAGCGGCCGTGAGCGGGAAAGGAGGAGACGGGGAGCAGGTGGGGAGGGAGGACCGGGAGTCGATCGAGGGAGGTCGAGGGATGAGGCGTCGAGGGTTTCGCGTCGCGGCGGCCGTGCTCATGGCGTTCGGCCTCGTGGCCGCGGCGTGCAGCAAGGACAAGGGGAGCGGGGCGAACAACGGCACCCCGGACAAGGTCACCGTCCAGCTGAAGTGGGTGACGCAGGCCCAGTTCGCGGGGTACTACGCGGCGGAGGCCCAAGGCTACTACGACGACTCCGGTCTCGACGTGACCATCAAGCCCGGTGGGCCGAACATCACCCCCGAGCAGGTCGTGGCGAGCGGCGCAGCGGAGTTCGGACTGGACTGGCTGCCCAGCCTGCTGTCCTCGCGTGAGCAGGGGTCGGACCTGGTCAACATCGCCCAGGTGTTCACCCGGAGCGGCATGACCGAGGTCACGTGGAAGGACTCCGGGATCACCTCGATCGCCGACATGGCGGGCAAGAAGGTCGGGGTGTGGTGCTGCGGCAACGAGTTCGAGCTGTTCGCCGCCCTCACGAAGAACGGCATCGACCCGCACGACCCCGGCGACGTCACGATCGTGGATCAGCCGTTCGACATGAACCTGTTCCTGCAGAGCCAGGTCGACGCCGCGGCGGCCATGACCTACAACGAGCTGGCCCAGGTCCTGGAGCAGCAGAACCCCGACACCGGGAGCCTCTACACGTTGGACGACCTAAACGTGCTGAAGATGGAGGACCAGGGCACCGGGATGCTCGAGGACGGCATCTTCGTCAGGGGCGACTGGATCGCCGACGCGGACAACCAGGACATCGCCACCCGGTTCCTGGAGGCCAGCTTCAAGGGATGGGCGTACTGCCGGGACAACTTCGAGGATTGCGTCCAGACGGTCCTCGACAACGGGCCGACCCTCGGGGAGGGGCACCAGACCTGGCAGATGAACGAGATCAACGCGCTGATCTGGCCTGCTCCAGTCGGCGTGGGGGTCATGCAGCAGGACGCGTTCGACCGGACGGCGGGGATCGCCCAGCAGTTCGATGTGATCAAGGCGGCCCCGCAGGACGCCTTCCGGACCGATCTCGCCGAGGCCGCGGTGAAGGACCTCGAAGACGACGGGGTCGACGTGAACGGCGCGGACTGGGAGAAGGCGGACGTCGAGGTCACGGCCGGTGGCGAATAGGCCGGAGGGAGAGGAGCGCCCGATGCTGTCGTTCGGAGTCACGTTCATGCTCGACCCCCCGGTGTCCCGGACGGTCGAGTGGGCGAAGCGGGCCGAGGAGGAGGGGTTCGACTACGTGTGGGCGTGGGACTCCCACGTCCTCTGGCAGGAGTTCTACACGACGTTCACGATGATCGCCGCGAACACCTCGCGCGTGCGGATGGGGCCCTGCGTGACGAACCCGGCGACCCGCGACGTCACCGTCTCGGCCAGCGCCATAGCCACGCTCCAGGAGATCTCCGGGGGGCGGATGGACGTGGGGATGGGCCGGGGCGACAGCGCCCGGCGGGTCATCGGCAAGCCCCCGGTCACCGTGGACCATATGGAGCAGGCCGTCCGGCTGATGAAGGACCTGGCGGAGGGTCGGGAGGTCGACTACGAGGGGACCCCCCTGCACCTGAAGTGGTCCCAGGGGCATCGCCTCCCCATGTGGATCGCGGCGTACGGCCCCAAGGCCCTGCGGGCCTGCGGCCGGACCGCCGACGGGCTGATCATGCAGCTCGCCGACCCGTACATCCTGGAGTGGTCGCTGGGCTACGTCCGGGAGGGGGCCGAGGAGGCCGGGCGGCGGTTCGAGGACATCGAGATTCAGGTGGCCGCGCCGGCGTACGTGTCCGACGACCTGGCCAAGGCCCGGGACCAGGTCCGGTGGTTCCCCGCGCTCGTGTCGAACCACGTGGTGGATCTGGTGAACAGGTACGCCACGAGCGACCTCCCCCAGGCCCTCACCGACTACATCAAGTCCCGGGAGGGCTACGACTACTCCGACCACGGGCGCACGGGCGCGGAGCACGCGGAGTTCGTCCCCGACGACGTGGTGGACCGGTTCTGCGTCCTCGGCACCGCCGACAAGTGCATCTCCAAGCTCAAGGAGCTGCAGGCCATCGGGATGACCCAGTTCAACATCTACTCGATGCATGAGGACCCCGGTCCGCAGGGGGTGATCGAGGACTTCGGACGGGACATCATCCCGGCGTTCCGATAGCCGGCCCGCGCGGTTTTCACGAGGCGGCCGGGGAGGCTAGTCTGGCCCTGAAGACAGGGGCTCGCCGAACCGGCGAGAGGGAAGAAAGGGGTGGTCGCCATGACCACTGTTCGGGCCGCGGTGATCCAGGCCCACGCCAACATGCCCAAGGACGAAGCGGTCGACAAGCACGTCGAGCTGATCGGCAAGGCCGCCGCCGAGGGTGCCCAGGTGACGTGCCTGCAGGAGATCTTCCACGGGCCGTACTTCTGCGCCGAGCAGGATCCCAAGTGGTACGACACCGCGGAGCCCGACGACGGCCCCATCGTCACCCGGATGCGCGAGGTGGCGAAGCAGCACAACATGGTGCTGGTGGTGCCGTTCTACGAGGAGGCCCAGACCGGCGTCTACTACAACTCCGCGGTCGTCATCGAGCGCGACGGCACGGTGGTCGGCAAGTACCGCAAGACGCACATCCCGCACGTCGGGCCGTGCTTCTGGGAGAAGTTCTACTTCAAGCCCGGGAACCTGGGGTACCCGACGTTCGAGACCTCGGTGGGCCGGCTGGGGCTGATCATCTGCTACGACCGTCACTTCCCCGAGATCGCGCGGGTCCTGGGGCTGAAGGGCGCCGAGCTGGTGTTCAACCCGTCCGCCACCGTGGAGTCGCTGTCGCGGTACCTGTGGGAGTTGGAGCAGCCGGCCCACGCCGTCGCGAACGGCTACTGGATCGCTGCGATCAACCGGGTGGGCGTGGAGGAACCGCTGAACTCGGCGAAGTTCTACGGGTCGTCGTACTTCTGCGACCCCCGGGGGCAGATCCAGGCCAAGGCCAGCGAGGACCAGGACGAGGTGCTGGTGCACGACGTGGACCTCGACATGAACCGCAAGGTCCGCAACACCTGGCAGTTCCTCCGGGACCGCCGCCCAGAACTCTACGGCGAGCTCACGGAGTTGCTCCCGTGACGGGCGACGGCGCCGAGTTCCCCGAGGACGCCGCCGAGCTGCTGGAGCGGCATCGCCGGGTCATCCCGTCGTGGATCGCCCTGTACTACTCAGAACCGCTCGAGCTGGTGCGGGGCGAGGGGACCCGGGTGTGGGACTCCTCCGGGAAGGAGTACCTGGACTTCTTCGGCGGGATCGTCACCACGATCTCCGGGCACGCCATGGAGTCGATGGTGGAGGTGTTGCGCGAGCAGGCCGGGAAGATCGCGCACACCTCCACGCTGTACCTGATCCGCCCGATGATCGAGCTGGCCGAGCGGCTCACCGGAAAGGCCCCGGTGGACGGCGATACGAAGGCGTTCTTCGTGGGCTCGGGGACGGAGGCCGTGGAGGCGGCGCTGCTGTTCGCCACGACCTGGCGGCGGTCAAACGAGATCATCGCGCTCCGGAACTCCTACCACGGGCGGTCGTTCGGGGCGGTGGGGGTCACCGGGAATCGCGGGTGGTCCGCCACGTCGTTCTCGCCGTTGAATGTCTCGTACGCGATGCCGGCGTACTGCTACCGGTGCCCGCTGCACCTCACGTACCCGTCGTGCGGCGTGGCCTGTGCCCAAGACGTCCGCAACGTCATCGAGACCACCACGTCCGGCGAGGTCGCGGCGATGATCGCCGAGCCCATCCAGGGCGTCGGGGGGTTCGTCACCCCGCCCCCCGAGTACTTCCAGATCGTGAAGGGGATCCTCGACGAGTTCGGCATCCCGTTCATCGCCGACGAGGTCCAGACGGGCTTCGGCCGGACCGGCGACACGTTCTGGGGGATCGAGGGGTACAACGTGCAGCCCGACGCCATGGTTATGGCCAAGGGCCTGGGGAACGGGATGGCCATGGGCGCGGTGGTCGGTCGGACCGAGATCGTGGACTCGTTGAAGGCCAACTCGATCTCCACGTTCGGCGGGAACCCCCTGGCCACGACGTACGCCCTGGCCAACCTGGACTACATCGAGGACAACGACCTCCAGCACAACGCCCAGCGGGTCGGGAAGTTCCTGAAGGACGGGCTGCGGGACCTCGGCGAGCGCCACGAGATCGTCGGCGACGTCCGGGGCAAGGGCCTCATGCTCGGCGTGGAGCTGGTGAAGGACCGGGAGTCCAGGGAGCCCGGCGCCGACCTCGCCGCCAAGACCATGGAGGGCGCCCGCGAACGCGGCCTCCTCATCGGCAAGGGCGGCCTGTACGGCAACGTCCTGCGCATCTCCCCGCCCCTCACCATCACCGAGGACGACGCCGCCCAAGCCATCGAAACCCTCGACGCCGCCTTCGCCGACGCGGGGCCGTAGTGCGAGAGGGCTGGGTCGCTGGCGCGTGGGGGGTGCGCTGCGTGCCCCGGTTTCGCGCCGGGCTGAGTGGCCGACCCACCGCAACCACGAGAGATCGCGGCACACGCGCAACGAACAGGGGAGGGACACCAGAGTGCGAACGCTGATCATGGGAGGGACGGTCGTCACGGCGACGGCGTCGGTGGAGGCCGATGTGTTGGTGGAGGACGAGAAGGTCGCGGTGGTGGGGGTGAATCTGGCGGTGGAGCCGGATCGGACCATCGACGCCACCGGGAAGTACGTGATGCCGGGTGGGGTGGACGTGCACACGCACTACGACCTGCCGTTCGGGGGGTCGTTCTGCTCGGACGACTTCTCGACCGGGACCCGGGCGGCGGCGTTCGGGGGGACGACCACGTCGGTGGACTTCGCCGTGCAGGACTACGGTGGCACGCTCCGGGGGGGGCTGGACACGTGGTTCGAGAAGGCCACCAAGGCCCAGACCGACTACGGCCTGCACGTGATCATCCGGGAGGTCAACGACGAAGTCCTGAAGGAGATGGACACGCTGATCTCCGAGGGCGTGACCTCGTTCAAGCTGTTCATGGCCTATCCCGGCGTGTTCATGTCCGACGACGCCTCGATCTTCCGGGCCATGCGCAAGGCCGGCGACGCCGGCGGGCTCATCCTCATCCACGCCGAGAACGGCGGACCCATCAACGTGCTGGTGGACCAGTACGTGGCGGAGGGGAAGACCGACCCCGTGAACCACGGACTGACCCGTCCGGCCATCATGGAGGGGGAAGCGGTCTCGCGGGCGTTCAAGCTGGCCGAGCTGGCGGGGTGCCCTACGTACATCGTCCACCTGTCGAGCCGGGATGCGCTGAACGCCGTGCGGGAGGCCAGGGACCGCGGCCTCCCGGCCTACGCCGAGACGTGCCCGCAGTACCTGTACCTGTCGCAGGACGACATGGCCCGGCCGGGGTTCGAGGGCGCCAAGTTCGTGTGCTCGCCGCCGCTCCGTCCGGCCGACCACCAGGAGGACCTGTGGGCCGGCCTCAAGGGCGACGACCTCCAGGTGGTCTCCACGGACCACGCGCCGTTCAACTACAAGGGACAGAAGGACCTCGGCGTGGGGAACTTCGCCAAGATCCCGAACGGCCTGCCCAGCGTGGAGGACCGGTTCACGCTGATCTACCAGGGCGTGGTGAACGGCCACATCTCGGTGAACCGGTTCGTGGAGCTGGTGGCCACCGCCCCGGCCCGGATGATGGGCCTGTACCCGCGCAAGGGGACGGTCGCCCCGGGGTTCGACGCCGACATCGTGGTGTTCGACCCGACCCACGAGCGGACCATCTCCGCCGAGACCCACCACATGAACGTGGACTACTCCTGCTACGAGGGGTGGAACGTGAAGGGCCTCCCCGAGGTGGTCATGCAGCGAGGGGAGATCCTGGTCCAGGACGGAACATGGCATGGGCGGGAGGGCGCCGGGAAGTTCATCCCTCGCTCGCCGTTCGGATACGGAGGGTAGTGATGAGCGCGACGACCGTACCGAGCTTGATCGGCGGGGACCTCCGGGAGGGCTCCGGCGGAGAGACCGACCTCATCCCGGACCCGGCAACCGGCGAGACCATCGCCCTGCTGCCGTACTCCTCGATCGAGGATATCGACCGGGCGGTGGCGCAGGCCCGGGCGACGTTCCCGGGCTGGGCCAACACGCCGGTCCCGGACCGGGCCCAGGTCATGTTCCGGTTCAAGTCACTGCTGGAGGAGCACTTCGAGGAGCTCTCGGCCCTGGTGGTCCGGGAGAACGGCAAGACACTGCCGGAGGCCCGGGGGGAGGTCCGGCGGGGGATCGAGGTGGTGGAGCTGGCCTGCGGCGCGCCCACCCTGCTCATGGGCACGAACCTCGACCAGATCGCCAGCGGGATCGACGAGGAGCTGGTTCGGTTCCCGGTGGGCGTGGTGGCCGGGATCACCCCGTTCAACTTCCCGTTCATGGTCCCGGCGTGGATGTATCCGCTGGCCCTGGTGGCCGGCAACACGTTCGTGATGAAGCCGTCGCAGCGGACGCCGCTGTCGGTCATGCGCCAGGTCGAGCTGCTCCGCGAGGCCGGGCTGCCGGACGGGGTGATGAACGTGGTCCATGGGGCCAAGGACGCGGTGGACCGCCTCCTCACCCATCCCGACGTGGACGCGGTGTCGTTCGTCGGGTCGGCCGGCGTGGCCCGGTACATCTACGCCACCGGGGCGGCGAACGCGAAGCGCGTGCAGGCCCTGGGCGGTGCCAAGAACCACCTCCTGGTGATGGACGACGCCGACCTGTCGAAGACCGTGGGGGCCCTGATCTCCTCGGCGTTCGGCAACGCCGGGCAGCGGTGCCTGGCCGGCAGCGTGGCGGTGGGCGTGGGCCCGCTGGGCGACGCGCTGGTGGAGGAGCTGGTCTCGCAGGCCGGGCGGCTCCGGCTGGGTCCGGGCCTGGAGGAGACCACCGACATGGGCCCGGTGATCCGGGACGAACGGCGCAAGGAGCTGGTGGGGTTCATCGACGAGGCCGAGGAGTCGGGGGCCCGGCTGGTCCTGGACGGCCGGGGCGTGGGGCCCTCGGACGGCTACTTCCTGGGGCCCACGGTCTTCGACGCCGTGACGCCGGACATGCGGCTGTGGCAGGAGGAGCTGTTCGGGCCGGTCCTGTCGGTGGTCCGGGCCTCGGACATCGACGAGGCCCTGAACGTGCTGAACGCCAGCTCGTACGGCAACGCGGCCTCGATCTTCACCACGTCCGGGCACAACGCGCGCGAGTTCAAGCGCCGGGCGGAGGCCGGGATGCTCGGGGTGAACATCGGCGTGGCGGCGCCCATGGCGTTCTTCCCGTTCACGGGGTGGAAGCAGTCGTTCTTCGGCGACCTCCATGCGACGGGGGCCGACGGGATCAGGTTCTACACGCGTCAGAAGGTGGTCACGTCCAGATGGTGGGTCCCCGAAACCCTGTCGGCCATCGAGGGCAGGGGAGCCTGACCGGACAAGAGTCGAGATCGCGAACGAACTGACGGGGCTTTCGAACCGGCGCGTCGGTTCGTCAGCCGGCGACCCGCTGCAGCTCCCCGCGGGTGGGGAGCTCACGGTCGCCGACGGGGTGGCGCTCCGGGGCCGCGTCCCAGTGGAGCTGTCCGCACGCCGCGTCGATCTCCCGACCCCCCGTGTCGCGAACGGTGACCGGGATCTTGTGAGACTCCAGGACCGACACGAACGCCCGGATGCGGTTGCGTGTGCTGGGCCGGTAGGCCGAGTGGGGCGTGGGGTTCATCGGGATCAGGTTCACGTGAGCGTGGAGGCGGCGGGCGATGGGGCCAGCAGGGAGGCCTGCCGGTCGTCGTCGTTGACGTCGCGGATCATCGTCCACTCGATCGATGGCCGGCGGTGGGTGCGCTCGCGCCATTCGTCCACGGCCCGCTGGAGCTCCTCGAGCGGCCACAGCCGGTTCACGGGGACCAGATCGCTTCGGAGGTCGTCGTCGGCGGCGTGGAGGCTCACGGCCAGGCCGACCTGGGGATGGCCCTGGCCCAGGCGGCGGATCCCGGGCACCACGCCAACGGTGGAGACCGTGACGTGGCGGGCGGCGAGGTCGGGCCCCCGAGGGTCCAGCAGGCGGGCCACGGCGTCGCGGGCGTGGCGGTAGTTCGCCATCGGTTCGCCCATTCCCATGAGCACGACGTTCGTCAGGGGCTTCTCCACGTCCGGACGCACTTCCCGGGCCGCCCGCTTGGCCCACACCACCTACGAGGCGATCTCGCCGGAGGTCAGGTTGTTCTGCAGGCCCATCTGCCCGGTGGCGCAGAACCCGCACCCCATGGCGCATCCGGTCTGGCTGGAGACGCAGACCGTCATGCGATGGGGATAGGCCATGAGGACGGCCTCGACGACATGGCCGCCGCCCAGCCGCAGCAAGGCCTTCCGGGTGGTGCCACCGTCGGTGTCCCGCTCCGTGAGCACCTCGAGCCGGGCCGGAAGCTCATCGGCCAGGCGTTCGCGCAGGCCGCGAGGGAGGTCGGTCATCTCCTCGTAGGTGGCCGCCCGCCGCCACAGGCCATCCATGACTTGCCGTGCCCGGTACGAGGGCTCTCTCCACTGCCTGAGCCTGTCGGCGAGCTCGTCGTTCGAGACGGTCAGTGACGCCGGTGATCGGCGCCTCAGTCCGGGACGATCCGGGTGCCCGTCTCCTCGGCGAGAGCGCGTTCGACGTTCTCGGGGTTGGTGATGACCGCCGTGCCGCCGGTGGCCTCCACGTAGCGGACCGCCGCGTCGATCTTGGGGGCCATGGACCCCGCCGCGAAGTGGCCGCCCTCGGCCAGGTAACCGCGAGCCTGGGACACGGTCATCCGGTCGATCCACTCCTGCTCGGGCGTGCCGAACCGGAGCGCGACCTTCTTCACCGCCGTCGAGATCATGAACAGCTCGGCCTCCAGGACCCGAGCGAGCAGCGACGATGCGAGGTCCTTGTCGATCACCGCGGCAACGCCGACCAGGTTGCCGTCGGCGTCGCGCGCCACCGGGATCCCGCCGCCGCCCACCGTGATCACCACGAACCCGTTGGACACGAGGTCCTTCACCGCGGCCTCCTCGACGATCCGGGTGGGCTCCGGCGACGCCACCACTCGGCGCCACCCTCGCCCGGCATCCTCCATGACCGCCCAGCCCTCCTGGTCCCGCCGCTGCGCCGCCCGGGCCTCGTCCATGTACGACCCGATGGGCTTCGTGGGGTGCTGGAACGCGGGGTCGTCGGCGGGGACCTCCACCTGGGTCACCACCGTCACGGCATGCTTGTCGATCCCCAGCCGCGCGAAGTCGTTGTAGAGGTTCTGCTGGAGGGCGTAGCCGATGGCGCCCTGGCTGTCGGCGCCGCAGACGTCGAGCGGCACCTCGTGGAGCTCGTGGGCGGCGAGCTCGGACCGCCGGAGGATGAACCCCACCTGGGGCCCGTTCCCGTGGCCGATGGCCACGTTCCAGCCGTCCCTGATCATCGAGGCGATGTGCCAGCACGTCTCGCCGGCGGCGATGTACTGGTCCCGAACGCTCTGGTGCTCCTTGTCCTTGATCAGCGAGTTGCCGCCGATGGCCACGACGGCCGTCTTCCCGCTCACGATGACCGTCCTGTCTGCCTGGCCAGGTACAGCATCGTGAGGGCCAGCAGCAGGTAGACGACCCACTGCGGCACCCTGAGCAGGTGCGCCAGATCCATGTCCACCTCCCTCCCCCTCGAACGCCACCTCCTACTCGACCGCTCCCAGCACCAGTGACAGCAGCGCCATCCGCATGACGACACCGTTGAACGCCTCGGTCCAGTACCGGGCGTGCCGGGTGGAGTCGACGTCCGTCGGCAGCTCGTCCATCCGGGGCAGCGAGTGCAGCACGATCGAGCTCGACTTCCCCTTGTCCCGGAGGAGCTCCCGCGTGACCTTGTACTCGGCCGGTGTGGTGGGCAGCTCGGCGGCCCGCTCGTCGCGGCCCTTCGTGTAGTCGGCCTGCACCACCGGCTCCATGTAGATCACGTCGGCGTCGGCGATGCACTCGGCCACCGACCCGACCTCGGTGTATCGCACGTTGTAGCCGTCGATCTCCTTCTTGAAGTCGTCGAGCAGCGACATCTCGGGCGGACAGACCACGTACGCCTCGGAGTCGAACTGCGACAGCGCGTACAGGATCGAGTGCATGGTCCGCATCCGCATGTCCCCGACCAGCAGAAACTTCAGCCCGTCCAGCGTGCCCAGCTCCTTGTACGTCGTGTACAGGTCCGTGAGCACCTGGGTGGGGTGCTCGCCCCAGCCGTCGCCGCAGTTGATCACCGGCACGGTGGCCCAGTGCGCGGCCTCGGCCGGCGCGCCCTGCTGGAAGTGCCGCATGGCGATGACGTCGCCGTAGTACTCCAGCATGTGCACGGTGTCCTTGATCGACTCCTGGTAGAAGTCGCCGGCCCGTGTCATCTTCGCGTCCGAGAACCCCAGCACGTGCCCGCCCAGGCGGTGCATGGCGGCCTCCGTGGCCAGCCGCGTCCGCGTGGACGGCTGGTAGAACGCTGTCAGCAGCGTCTTGTCCTTCAACAGGTCCGTGTTCTTGCGGTTCGCCGCGTGTGGCCTCAGCTCGTCGCACACGTCGAACACGCGGAAGAACTCGTTCCGCTCGAACTCCTTCAGCGACAGGATGTCGCGTCCCGCGAAGCTCCTCATCTCCCTACCTCCACTCCGTGACCGTTCCGTGACTTGCCCTGCCCGTTACCAGGCCGAACCCACGCTCCCTACTCCCGTCGAATACCAGTCAGCAGAACCCCGACCCGCTCGTCGTCACCGATCGCGCCGCGGCGCCGGAGCTCGACGAGCCCCGCCAGCCCGGACGAGCCCGTGTGGTCGGCCGGGATCCCCGTCTCCGCGAAGGCCAGCTCGTTGGCCTCCCGGAGTGTCGCTTCGTCCACCACGATCGGGGTGCCGCCGGTCTCGAACATGGCCCGGAGCACCGCCACCCAGTCGTAGGTCTCGTCATCGAGGATCCCGTGCGCGACCGAGTGGGGGGCCTCCTCCCACGGCCACATGAACTCTCCCCGGTGCGTCCGGGCGTACGCGAGGGCCGCCTCGGGCGCCGCGCCGTTCTCCTGTCGCCACGCTTCGACCCGTTCGAACGCCCGGGCCAGCGGGAACGCGCCGGTGGTCTGGACCGTGTGGAGCGTGGGCACCCGCTCCAGGGCCCCCAGCTCACTCGCCTCGCGCAGGCCCTGGATCACGGCGCTGGCCAGGGCCCCGCCTCCCACCTGCACCACCACGCGGTCCAGCGCCGCGCCGTCCTCCCGGAGCTGCGAGGTCATCTCGTACCCGAGCGTGATGCCGCCCTCGATGGCCAGGCCGTTCTCGTTCCCCTGGCACGTGAACGGAAGCGCCCCGGCGGCCAGGGCCCGCTTCAGGGCGTGGTACGTCGGGTCGCCGGGCACCCCCGGCTCCCGGGGCGACACCACGATGTCGGCCTCCAGCTCCTTCAGCCGGGCCACCACCACCGGGTCGGCGTCGGTGGGCACGAACACCTGGAGCCGCCGGTCGGCCGCCCGCGCCACCACCGCGGCGGCCAGCGCGGCGTTCCCGCACGAGGCGATGGCCAGGGGGCGCCGGTCCCGGTCGGCGGGATCCGTGAGCCCCACCCGGTCGGCCACCTCGAGGTGCACCAGCAGCCCCATGAGGTGCCGGGACTTGTGCGACCCGGACACGTTCCCGGTCTCGTTCTTGACCCACACGCCGCCGTCCGGGGAGAACCCCAGCCGCTCGGACAGGTCGTCCTCCCGGACGAGCGGCGTGACCCGGAACCCGTATCCGTCCACGAGCGCCACGGACTCGTCGAGGAGATCGACGATCCCGCGGTACTCCGCGTCGGCCAGACCGAAGTGCGCGGCCAGATGGTTCGAACGGAACAGCCCCCGGTACCGGAGGAACGGGTTCGCCTCCGCGTCCGTGCGGTCCTCCGGGAACGAAACCGCCCCCGTGGCGAGCACCCGCACCAGGACGTGGTCCACATCGCCGTTCGACCCGGCGGTCGGACACCGGAACGGGTACGGCTCGCCCGGGCCGACCTCCGTCCCGCATCCGGAGCACGCCATCCGGCTGCGCATGGCGGGCCGGCCGGTCTCGATCTCCGTGCCCCTCATCCTCTCACGGCGCCACGCCGGTCCGGCCGTTGAACTCCTCGATCATGGCGTCCCACACCGGGATGACGTCCTGGAGCTCCCGCCACCACGACTGGTCGCGGCGCACGGTGAACTCCTCCAGGGACGCGCCCTGCTGCTCCACCCAGGTGAAGTAGCCGAGGTTGAAGATCCGCTCCCGGTCCCGGAGCGACGTCTCCAGGTAGTCGTCCGTGCCCGTGCCGGCCAGGTGCTGCCCGAACACCTCCCCCGCGTGCACGGCGTCGAACTCACCCGCGAAGTCCTCGCGGATCGCGCGCTCCCGCTCGCTCCCGTACATCGTGGAGCCGTCCGTGGCCACCGTCGTGATGACGTCGTCCGGCCCCATCCGGTAGTACTTCGCGGTCTTGATCGCGGCCAGGACGTTGCAGATCGACGACAGCCCGAATGACGAGAACGCGTCGATCACATCTGACGACACGCCCCGCCGCGAGGCCAGGTACTCCCGCCCCACGGGCGTGTTCAGCAACAGGTCGACGTGGTCCGTGGCCACGTCGGACACCGCGGCCACCGCGTCGGTGTTCATCACGTTGTGGATGAACGGGATGTGCTTGTCCCCGATCCCCTGGATGTTGTGCTCGCCGAACCCGTTGGCCAGCATCGTGGGGCACTCCAGCGCCTCCACCGCCACCACCATCGAGCCGTGGTGCTCCTTGAGGTAGTCCCCGGCCCCGATGGTCCCGGCCGAGCCGGTGGCGGACACGAATGCCTGCAACCGGAGCGAGCGCTCGTCGTCGGCCATCGCCTCGAACACGCGCTCCAGGGCCTTCCCGGTCACCAGGTAGTGGGCCAGGTGGTTCCCGAACTCCGAGAACTGGTTGAAGATCACGTTCTGGGGATCCTCGGACAGCTCGTTGCACTTGTCGTAGATCTCCTTGACGTTGCTCTCGGTCCCCGGCGTCCGGATGATGTCCGAGGGATCGAGGACCCATTGCTCGAGCCAGTCGAACCGCTCCCGGCTCATCCCCTCCGGCAGCACGGCCACGCCCCGGGACTGCATGAGGCGCGAGATGGCCACCCCGCCCCGGCAGTAGTTCCCGGTGGACGGCCAGATGGCCTTCTGCGTGGTGGGGTCGAACTGCCCCGTCACGACCCGGGGGGCCAGGCACCCGTAGGCGGCCAGCACCTTGTGGGCCCGGATCATCGGGAACCGGTCCCCGAACGCCACCACGATCCTCGCGTCCACGCCGGTGAGCTCCGGCGGCAGGACCACGTGCTCGGGGACGTCCACCGGATCCATCCGGTCCGGCCCGTTGTACCAGTGCACCCGGAACAGGTTCAGGGGATGGGCCTCGTCGGGCCCCACCGAGCCCAGGGCCACCTTGATCTTCTCCGGGATGGCCGTCGGATCCGCCAGCTCGGCGAACGTCGGGAGGACGATCCCCGCCTCCCGGAACCTCCCCACGGTGCGCTCGTAGACGTCGGCGTCCACGAGCTCGCGCTCCAGCCCCAATCGTCGCATTCGACTCCCCCGATCGCGCAGGTCCGGTCGTTCCAGTGTGGATGCAGCGCGGGCGAGCGGCAACAGGGCGAAGGTCCCGGCTCTTGACGGCCTGACGGCCCCCTTCCGCCGGTCCCCCGGCTGTCCTAATGTAGTGGGAGAGGCCCGCGCGATTGTCGGCGCACACGAGGGAGCGACCGATGGAGTTCACGCTGAACGGCAGTCCTGTGGACGTGCAGCCCCGGGAGGGTTCGAGCCTGCTCGACCTGCTCCGGGAGGAGTGTGGCCTGCGTTCGATGAAGGACGGCTGCGCCCCCGAGGGGTCCTGCGGGGCGTGCACGGTGATGGTCGAGGGCAAGGCCGTGGTGTCGTGCGCCCAGCCGGCGGCACGGGCGGGAGGAAAGTCCATCGTCACGCACGAGGGACTCACGCCCGAGCAGCGCCGGGTGTGGGCGGACTCGTTCGTGGTGGCCGGTGCGTCCCAGTGCGGGTACTGCTCGCCGGGCATCGTGATGAAGGCCGAGGCCATGCTGGCCAGGAACCCTTCGCCGACCCGGGAGGAGGTGGCCCGGGGCCTGGCCGGGAACCTGTGCCGGTGTACCGGCTACATCAAGATCATCGACGCCATCGAGCACGCCGCCGCGTGCAAGCGTGGCGAGCCCCTGCCGGAGGTGGACCGGTCTGGCCGGGTGGGGAGCCGCACCGGCCGGTACCTGGGCGACGAGCTGGCCCTCGGCGACAAGCCGTACGTGAACGACATGGTGCTCCCCGGGATGCTGCACGGGGCCGTCCGGTTCTCCGACCACCCGCGGGCGAAGGTCCTGCGCATCGACACGTCGAAGGCCGAGGCGCATCCCGGCGTGGTGGCGGTGACCACGTGGAAGGACATCCCCGGCGAGCGGACCCTGGGGGCCATCCAGCAGGACTGGCGGCAGTTCGTGGCGGCCGCGCTCGTCGAGGTGGAGTACGAGATCCTGGAACCCGTCACCGACCCCTTCGACGCCCTGAGGCCGGACGCTCCCCGGCTGCACCCGGACGGCAACGTCCTGTCGCAGTCGGACGTCAAGCGCGGCGACGCGGACGCGGCGCTGGCCACCGCGGCCCACGTGGTCACCGAGAGCTTCCGCACGCAATTCATCGAGCACGCGTTCCTGGAGCCGGAGTCGGCGCTCGCCGTCCCGGACGAGCCGAACGGCGCGCGAGGGGTCCACGTGTACTCCCAGGGCCAGGGGGTGTGGGAGGACCGCCACCAGGTCTCGCAGATGCTGGGGCTCCCCCAGGAGAAGGTCCGCGTGACCCTGGTGGCGTGCGGCGGGGCGTTCGGGGCCAAGGAGGATCTCAACGTCCAGGGCCACGCCGCGCTGCTCGCGCTGAACGCGGGTCGCCCGGTCCTGCTCACGCTGTCCCGCAAGGAGTCGCTGTTCTTCCACTCGAAGCGACACCCGCTGACCATGGAGTACACGGCGGGGTGCGACGCGGAGGGCCACCTGGTGGCCCTGAAGGCCCGGATCGTAGGCGACACCGGGGCGTACGCCAGCGTGGGGGCCGCGGTCCTGGAGCGGGCGGCCGGGCACGCCTGCAGCGCCTTCAAGATCCCGAACGTCGACATCGAGGCCCGAGCCGTGTACACGAATAACCCGCCGTGCGGCGCCATGCGCGGGTTCGGCGTGAACCAGACGAACTTCGCCATGGAGAGCGTGCTGGACATGCTGGCCGAGAAGGTCGGCATCGACGGCTGGGAGGTTCGGTGGCGGAACGCGCTGGAGTCCGGCGACCGGTTCGGCACCGGACAGCTGCTGGGCCCCGGCGTCGGCCTCAAGAAGACCCTGCTCGCCGTGAAGGACGCCTACTACGGCTCGAAGTACACGGGGATCGCCTGCGGGGTGAAGAACACCGGGATCGGCAACGGCATGAAGGAATGGGGGAAGGTCATCCTCCGCCCGGAGCACGACGGCACGCTCTCGCTGTTCCACTCGTGGACCGAGATGGGCCAGGGGGTCCACACGGTGATGCAGCAGATCGCGTGCGAGGAGCTGGGGCTGCCGCCGGAGAAGGTCCTCGTGTACGTGGACACCGAGAAGGAGCTCGACACCGGACAGACCACGGCGTCGCGGTCCACCACGTTCGGGGGCCAGGCCGTGATCCGGGCCGCGAAGGAGCTCCGCGACGCGCTCAATGGAGGCAAGCTGGAGGAGCTGGCGGGCCAGGAGTTCTACGGGGAGTTCCTGGCCGACTGGACCACGAAGAACGACGCGCCCGAGCCCATCACGCACGTCGCGTACGGGTGGGCCACGCAGGTGGCGATCCTCGACGACGAGGGCCGGCTGGTGAAGATGGTCGCCGCGCACGACGTGGGGCGGGCCATCAACCCGACGCTGGCAGAAGGCCAGGTGGAGGGCGGGATCCACATGGGGCTCGGCCACGCGCTGTCCGAGGAGTTCGTTGTGGAGGGCGGCGTGCCGAAGACGGACACGCTGAAGTCGCTGAACATCATCCCGCCGGCCGGGATGCCCGAGGTCGAGGTCATCCTGGTGGAGGAGCCCCAGCCCGAGGGGCCGTACGGTGCGAAGGGCGTGGGGGAGGGGCCGCTGGTGCCCACGGCCTCCGCGGTGGCGGCGGCGCTGTACAGGTTCGACGGGGTCCGCCGGACCCGCCTGCCCATGAAGGACTCCACCGCGGCGAAGTTCGCCGTGCCCAAGCTGGCCGCCGCCGGGAGGCGCGAGGAGTGACGTCGGGCGGGGGGGTCGGGTCCGCGGAGCCCGGCATCGTCCTGTCCGGGGCCGCTGTCGTCACCTCGCTGGACCCTCCTCGCGTGGAGCGCGCGAACGTGCTGGTCCGGGGGGGGCGCATCGCGGAGGTCGGGCAGTTCGGCGGGACCCGGGGCGACGCCCTGGACCGCTCGGGGTGCCTGATCGTGCCGGGGAACGTCTGCGCGCACCACCACCTGTACTCGGCGCTGGCCCGGGGGATGCCGTACTCCCTGGAGCCGCCGGAGAACTTCGTGCAGATCCTCCAGCGTGTCTGGTGGCGGCTGGACCGGGCCCTGGACGACGAGTCGAACCGGGCCTCGGCGCTGGCCGGCGGGACGGACGCGCTCCTCGCCGGGACCACCACGATCGTCGACCACCATGCGTCGCCGAACGCCATCGAGGGCTCGCTGGACGTCTACGCCGACGCGCTGGAGTCGCTCGGTGTCCGCTCGATCCTCTGCTACGAGGTCACCGACCGCGACGGGCCCGAGCGGGCGGCCGCGGGCGTGGCGGAGAACCGCCGGTTCCTGGCCACCGAGCGCGCGCTCACCCGCGGGATGGTGGGGGCACACGCCTCGTTCACCATGTCGGACGAGACGATCGCCGGGTGTGTGGAGGTGGCTCGCGACGTCGAGGCGGGCATCCACATCCACGTGGCCGAGGACGCCGTCGACGAGGCCGACAGCGAGGCGCGGTTCGGCCGGCGGGTGGTCGAGCGGCTGGCCGACCTGGGCGCGGTGAACGAGCGCTCGCTGCTGGCCCACTGCATCCACCTCGAGGAGGGCGAGCTCGAGATCGTGCGGGCCCTGTCGGCCACCGCCGTCCACAATCCGCGTTCGAACATGAACAACGCGGTCGGCCACGCTCCGGTCGGCGCGTTCCCGCGCCTGGCGCTCGGCACCGACGGGATCGGCGGCGACATGTTCGCGGAGTCCCAGGCGGGGTTCTGGCGAGCCCAGGAGGCTGGGGACGCGGGCGGACCACAGTGGGCGCTGGAGCGCATGGCCGAGTCGGCCCGGTTCGCGGGGCGGATCTTCTGGGAGCCGCTGCTCGGCCGGATCGAACCGGGGGCGCCCGCCGACCTCGTGGTTCTGGAGTACGACCCGCCCACCCCGCTCACGAGCGACAACCTGGCGGGGCACTGGGCGTACGGGCTCTCGTCGCGGATGGTCCGCGACGTGATGGTGGCCGGGCAGTGGGCGGTCCGGGACCGCGCGTTGACCCGGGTGGATCAGGACGGGCTGGCCGCCCGGTGCGCCGAGCAGGCCGGCCGCCTGTGGGACCGGCTGGAGGAGGTCGAGGTCCACGAGTTCCAGCCGGCCGGCTGAGGCGACAAGGGGGAGGCGGGGATGGCCGTAACGAGCGAGGGCCGGGTGGCGCTGTACCTGCAGGATGCACACCCCATCCGCGACGGCATGCGCTACACGAAAGAGGCTGAGGAGCGCGGGTTCGAGGCCGTGTGGCAGGCGGAGAGCCGGCTGGTCCGGGAGGCCACGGTGCCCATGGCCGCGTACGCCGCGGTGACCGAGCGGATCAAGGTCGGCTCGGGCGTCGTGAACAACTGGACCCGCAACGTGGGATTGCTGGCGGCGACGTTCTCCACGCTCGACGACCTGGCGCCCGGACGGATCGTCCTGGGCATCGGGGCGTGGTGGGACCCGCTGGCCCAGAAGGTGGGAATCACGCGGCGAAAGCCGCTCCTGGCCATGCGGGAGACCGTGGAGACCGTCCGCCGGCTCCTGGCCATGGAGCGGGTCACGTTCCACGGCGAGTTCGTGGACGTGGAGGACATCGAGATCGACATCGTCCACGGGGACCGTTCGCCGAAGAACGTGCCGATCTACATCGGGGCCACGGGCATGAAGATGATGGAGCTGGCCGGCGAGATCGCCGACGGCGTGTGCCTGAACTACCTGGTGGGACCGCCCTACAACAGGACCGCGCTGGAGCACCTGGCCATCGGCGCGGAGCGGTCCGGGCGGGCCGTGGAGGACATCGACCGGCCCCAGCTGGTGGTGTGCTCGCTGGACGAGGACCGCGAGGTGGCCCTGGACCGGGCCCGGGAGCTCGTCACCCAGTACCTGGGGCAGCAGCCCCACATCATGAAGGCCAGCGGCGTGGACCAGTCTCTGCTCGACGACATCGGCAAGGTCCTGACATGGCCGGCCTCGGACGAGGAGATCCGCCGGGCCATGAAGCTGGTGCCGGACGAGGTGGTCCAGCTGATCACGGCCTCCGGCACGGCCGACGAGTGCCGGGCCAAGGTCCGCGAGTACGTGGAGAACGGGTGCACCTGCCCGATCCTGTACCCGCTGGGCCCGGACGTGGGCGCGATGCTCGATGCCTTTGCCGTCGGGGGTCCGGGGGGCTCAAGAGCGAGGCCGGAAGGAGAACGGGCCGATGGCGGCACAGCCGAGCGTTAGCCCCTCGGTCGGAGAGGGCGAGTTCTGATGGAGGTCCTCCTCCCCGAGTCGCTGGAGGACGCGCTCGAGGCCAAGCGGGAGATGCCCGAGGCCCGGCCGATCTGCGGCGGCACGGACCTCATGGTCGAGCTGAACTTCGACAAAGGCCGGCCGGCGGCGCTCATCGACGTGTCCCGCCTCCCAGAGCTGAAGGAATGGCGCCGGGAGAACGGGCGGATGTTCCTCGGGTCGGGCGTGACGTACATGCGGATCGTCCGGGAGATGCCGGAGTTCGTCCCGCTGGTGCAGGCGTCGCGGTCGGTGGGCTCGCCCCAGATCCGCAACCGGGGGACCGTGGGCGGGAACCTCGGGACGTCGTCCCCGGCCGGCGACGCGCTGCCGCCGCTCGCCGTGTACGGCGCCGACGTCGTGCTGGGCAAGGCCGGCGGCGCCTCCCGGAAGGTGCCGTTCGCCGAGTTCATCACCGGCCCCAAGCGCAATCTGATGGACCCCGACGAGATCATCCTCGGCGCGGAATGGAACGTGGTGCGGGGGCCGGGCACGTTCTCGAAGATCGGAACCCGCAACGCCATGGTCATCGCCGTGGCCGGGCTGGCCCTGGTGCTCGACGAGGACGCCCGGGAGGTCCGGGTGGCCCTGGGATCGGTGGGCCCGGTGATCCTGCGGGCCCCGGAGGCCGAGGCCCACGCGGCGGGGGCCCTGGCCGACGCCGGTGCCTGGGAGAACCCGGACGTCCGGGTGGACCCGGCGGTCGCGGAGGAGTTCGGGCGGATGGTGGCCGCGGCGGCCCGCCCCATCGACGACGTCCGGGGCACGGCCGCGTACCGCCGCCACGCCGTGGAGGTCCTGGCCCGGCGGTCGTTCGCGTGGTGCCTGGAGGACCGCCGGGCCCGCGAGGGCTGAGCGAGGTTCGAGGAGGTCGAAATGCTGGTCCGACTGCGAGTGAACGGGGAGGAGCAGGAGGCCGACGTCTGGCCCGGCGCCAGCCTGCTGTTCATGCTGCGGGAGCACCTCAACCTCCCCGGTTCGAAGAACGCGTGCGAGCAGGGCGAGTGCGGCTCGTGCTCGGTGTGGATGGACGGCGACCTGGTGTGCTCGTGCCTGGTGCTGGCCGCTCAGGCCGAGGGCCTGGACGTCCTGACCGTGGAGGGCCTGGCGGCCGGCGGCGAGCTGCACCCGGTCCAGCAGGCGTTCGTGGATGCCGGGGCGGTGCAGTGCGGGTTCTGCACACCGGGTCTGGTGGTGGCGGTGGCGGACCTGCTGGAGGAGCACCCCGACCCGGACGACCCCACGATCCGCGAGGCCCTGTCCGGGAACCTGTGCCGGTGCACCGGCTACCAGAAGATCATCGACGCCGTACACCTGGCGGCCGCGCGGATGTCCGGAGCCGGCGCCCTGTGACCAGGCTGCTGGTCCGGGGGTGCGAGGTCGTCGCCACCATGGACGACGCCGGCACGGAGATCCCCGGTGGGTCGGTCCTGTTCGACGGCGGCGAGATCTCGTGGGTGGGGACCGGCGAACCCCCGGTCGCGGCCGACGAGGTGGTCGACGGGGCCGGCTGCGTGGCCGTCCCCGGCTTGGTGAACTCGCACCACCACCTGTACCAGGTGCTGACCCGGGTCCGGGTCCAGGACGGCGGGCTGTTCCGGTGGCTCCAGGAGCTGTACCCGCTGTGGGCCGGCCTGGACGAGGAGTGGACCAGGACGGCCGCCGCGGTGGGCCTGGCCGAGATGGCGCTTTCCGGGTGCACCACCAGCACCGACCACCACTACGTGTTCCCCGAGGGGGCCGGCGACCTGCTGCAGGCCGAGATCGACGCCGCGCGGGAGGTGGGCGTGCGGTTCCACCCGTGCCGGGGGTCGATGGACCTCGGACAGTCCGCCGGCGGGCTTCCCCCGGACTCGGTGATCCAGGACCGGGACGCCGTCCTCGAACAGACCGAGGACGCGGTCTCGAGGCTGCACGACCCGTCGCCGGGCTCGATGCTCCGGATCGCCGTGGCTCCGTGCTCGCCGTTCAGCGTGACCCCCGAGCTGATGAAGGAGTCGGCCGCGGTGGCCCGGCGACTGGGCCTGCGGCTGCACACCCACATCGCCGAGACCCTCGACGAGGAGGAGTACTGCCTGGAGCGGTTCGGAGTCCGGCCCATCCAGCTGCTGGAGGACCTGGAGTTCCTGGGCTCCGACGTGTGGCTGGCCCACTGCGTGCACCTGTCGGACGAGGACGTCCAGGGGCTCGCGGAGACCGGTTCCGCAGTGGCCCACTGCCCCTCGTCGAACCTCCGGCTGGGAAGCGGGATCGCCCCGGTCCGTCGCCTGCTGGACGCCGGGGCGCCGGTGGGGCTGGGCGTGGACGGCTCGGCGTCGAACGACTCGAACGACCTCCTGGGGGAGGTTCGCCAGGCCATGCTGGCGGCCCGGGCCTCGGGCGGCCCGGCGGCGCTGTCGGCGAGGGGGGCCCTGCGCATCGCCACCCGCGGCGGCGCGGCCTGCCTGGGCCGGGAGGACGAGATCGGGTCCCTGGAGCCGGGGAAGCGGGCCGACATGGCCCTGTTCGACGTGACTGGCCTGGCGTTCGCCGGAGCCGACGCGGACCCGGTGGCCGCGCTGGCGTTCTGCGCGCCGCGGCGGGTCCGGGACCTGTTCGTGGAGGGCCGCCGGGTGGTGGAGCGGGGTGGCCTGACCGGCGTGGAAGAGGAAGCCCTGGCCGCCGAGGGCCACCGGGTAGCCCGGCGGATCGCCCAGGGGGCATGACGGCGATGCCGGACGAGACGAGCGCAAGGGGGCGTGCGGGATGAGTGCCAGGTCGGCGGACACGGGGGTTCGCGAACGGGTCGGGCTGGGGATCGGGATCTCGGCGCCGCGCGTGGACGGGATCCCGAAGGTCCAGGGGAAGTTCGCGTTCGCCAGCGACCTGTGGGCGGAGGGCATGCTGTGGGGCCACACCGTGCGCAGTCCCTACGCGCACACGCGCGTGCTCTCGATCGATCCGTCCGCCGCGCTCGCCGCGCCCGGCGTGAAGGCCGTGCTGACCATCGACGACGTCCCGGGCAAGCGGACGTTCGGGCTCGAGTTCTCGGATCAGCCCGTGCTGGCCGAGGGCAAGGCCCGCTACTCCGGCGAGCCCGTGGCCGTGCTGGCCGCGGAGACCCCCGAGGAGGCCCGCCGGGCCGCGGACCTGGTCCGCGTGGAGTACGAGGTCCTCCCGGCGGTCACGGACATGGTGGAGGCCCTGGAACCCGGCGCGCCGAAGGTCCACGACCTCGGCAACGTGCTCCGCCACATCCACATCGTCCACGGCGATCCCGACGCCGAGGCCGAGGTGTGGGTGGAGGGCTACTCGGAGACCGCCATGCAGGACAACGCGCCGCTCGGCCCGGAGGGCGGGCTGGCCGTCCCGGCCGAGGACGGCGGCGTGGACCTGTACGTGAACACGCAGTGGCTCCACGTGGACCTCCAGCAGATCGCGCCCTGCCTGAACCTGCCGCCCGAGAAGGTCCGGATCACGCTGGCCGGGATGGGTGGCGCGTTCGGCTCGCGGGAGGACGTCCACCTCCAGATCCACGCCTGCATGCTGGCCCTCCGGACGGGGCGCCCGGTGAGGATGACGTTCGGCCGCGAGGAGTCCTTCGTGGCGCACAAGAAGCGCCATCCCTCGCGGATCTGGATGCGGATCGGCGCGAACCGCGACGGGAAGCTGGTGAACGTCCGGGCCCGGATGGTCATCGACGGCGGCGCGTACGCGTCGTCCTCGCCGGCGGTGATCGCGAACGCCACCACGTTCCTGGCCGGCCCGTACGAGGTCCCGAACGCCCGCCTGGAGGGCACGGCCGTGTACTCGAACAACCCGCCCTGCGGCGCCATGCGGGGGTTCGGTGCGCCCCAGACCTGCTTCGCCGGGGAGGCGTTGATCGACCGGCTGGCCGCCGAGCTGGGCCTGGACCCGGTGGAGCTCCGGCTGAAGAACGTCCTGCGGACGGGCTCGGTCCTTCCCACCGGGCAGGTCATCCGGGGGACCGCCCCGGCCCGGGAGTGCCTGGAGGCGTGCCGGGAGATCCCCGAGCCCCCCGACGAGGTGGTCGAGGGGCGCGACGCCATCGAGTACCCCGGTGGCGCGGGGAACGTGAGCCGGGGGGAGAGCCTCCGGCGCGGCGTCGGGTGGGCCCTGGGCTACAAGAACGTCGCCTACAGCGAGGGGTTCGACGACTCCGCCGACGCCCGGGTCACGATGTTCGGCGCCAGCGACGGGCCGGTGGCTTCGATCCACACGGCCGCCGTGGAGTGCGGGCAGGGCCTGCTCACGGTGCTCAGCCAGATCGCCCGGGAGGAGCTGGGGGTGGAGGAGGTCGTGTTCGAACCACACGACACCGTGGGGATCGGCTCGGCCGGGTCGTCCTCAGCCAGCCGGCAGACCTTCATGGCCGGGGGCGCGGTGCAGCTGGCGTGCCGGGAGGTCCGGGACGAGCTCATCGCCCGGGCTCGCCGGGAGGGCACGGAGGGCTCGCTGTCGTTGCGCGAGGGGCGGGTGGTGGACTCGGACGGCCGCCTGGTGGCGTTCGTGAACGACCTGCTGGACGGGGGGTCGATCTCGAAGAGCGCCACCCACCACCACCGCCGGACCCAGCAGTTCGACGAGCGGGGCCAAGGCGACATCCACGTGATGTTCGCGTTCGCCTGCGAACGGGCAGTGGTGGAGGTGGACACCGACCTGGGGCTGGTCCGGGTCCTTCAGATCGCGGCGACGCAGGACGTGGGCAAGGCCCTGAACCCCCAGGCGGTGTACGGGCAGATCGAGGGGGGGACGGCGCAGGGACTGGGGCTGGCGGTGATGGAGGAGGTCCGGCTGGAGGCGGGGGTGATCAAGAACGCCTCGTTCACGGACTACCTCATCCCGACCATCCTCGACGTGCCCCCGGTGGAGTCGGTGCTCATCGAGGACCCCGAGCCCGATGTGCCGTTCGGGGCGAAGGGGGTGGGAGAGCCGTCCACGATCGTGTCCACGGCGGCCATCGTCGCCGCCATCCGCGACGCGACGGGGCTGGAGCTGAACCGGGCCCCGGTGTCGCCGGACGACATCGTGGGACTGCGGCAGCCTGCCGACGGCGGCCCGGAGCCGCCGGTGCCCGACGTGCCGTGGCAGGTGTCCATCCCGGAGCTCCACGGGATGGGGATGGGACAGCAGGAGCTGATGAAGGCGGAATGAGGACGTGCCGCGCTGCCGGAATCCGTACTCGGGAGGAGGTCGTTCGAGATGGACCGCACGACGCTGACCGGTCGCGACTACATCGAGACCAGCGACTGGAGCACCGAGGAGATCGACGAGGCCATCGCGGTCGCGTCGGAGCTCAAGGCGAAGTTCAAGGGGGGGGAGCGGCACCGGCTGCTCGAGGACAAGACCCTGTTCATGCTGTTCCTCGACAAGTCCACGCGGACCCGCAACGCGTTCGAGGCCGGCATGACCCAGCTCGGCGGGCACGCCATCTTCCTGGACGCCGACAAGACCCAGGTGGCGCACGGAGAGAGCCCGAAGGACATGGGGATCATCCTGTCGCGGTACGGCCACGGGCTGGCCATCCGGCACGACCTGGTGCCGTACGAGGGCAACAAGTGGATGCGGGAGGTGGCCCGGTGGGCCGACATCCCGGTCATCAACCTGCAGTGCGACGTGGACCACCCGACGCAGACCCTGGCCGACCTCATGACGCTGCGGGAGCACCGGGGGGAGGACCTTCGGGGCCTCAAGGTCGCCGTGTCGTGGGCCTACGCGCCCTCATACGCGAAGCCGCTGTCGGTCCCCCAGGGCCTGGCCATGCTCCTCCCGCGCTACGGGATCGACGTGGTGGTGGCCCACCCGCCCGGCTGGGAGCTCATGCCCGAGACCATCGAGAAGGCCAGGAAGGCCGCGGCCGACGGGGGAGCGACGCTCTCGTTCACCAATTCCATGGAGGAGGCCTTCGAGGGCGCGGACGTGGTGTACCCCAAGTCCTGGGGCCGCCTGGACGCGTTCAGCGACGAGGCCGCGCGGGCGGCGACCGAGTACGCCGGGTGGATCTGCGACGTGGAGAAGATGGGCCTGGCCTCAGAGGACGCCCTGTACATGCACTGCCTCCCGGCCGACCGCGGCACCGAGGTCACCGACGAGGTGATCGACGGAAAGTGGAGCGTGGTCTTCGACGAGGCCGAGAACCGCATGCACACCGGCAAGGCCCTCTGTTCGCTGACGATGGGCGGCTACGCGGAGTAGCGGAGTCCGAGGGCTGACTACGAGCGGGAAACCGGCCGCGGCAGGCTCGTCCGGTCAGCGGGCGCTCACGTATCACGTTGGGGGTTGTGCTGGGTGAGCGTGGGTGATGAACGGCGACATCTGGGGATGGGGCATCTCGTCGTCGCTGCGATCGGGCTGGCGGTCGTTGTCGGGGGATCGCACTTCTACTGAGTCGCGACGGCTGGCCCGTTTCAAGACTCTGAATCCGTCACGGTGCGGGCCCACGAGTTCGCCATGGTCGAACTCCCCGCGTGGAGATCGGGTACCCGTAGTCGGAGGGAGCAGCCACCCATCCACTCCACTTGACAATAGCTCCGGTACCGCGACGTGGGGTGCCGGTTCCCGGGGTGCGGGTCCACGAGGTACACGATCGCCCATCACATCGCGTGGTGGGGCCTGGGGGGTCGTACCGAGCTCGGGAACCTGGTTCTCCTGTGCCGGTTCCATCGTGACCTGGTGCACGAGCTGGGGTGGAGCGTGACCCGCCGGGCGGACGGGGAGGTCCGGTGGTACCGCCCCGGCGGCCGGAGGTTCCGGGCGGGGCCGGGACCACCGCCCCGGGACGGACCGGATCGGGAGCTCGTGGTGGCGTGATCGGTCCGGGCTATCCGGTTGGCCGGACAACGAAGAATTCGCGACGCGATGATCGTGGCTGCCCGGCTCAGGTCCAGTGCTAGACTCACCGCGCTATGCGAACGGTCTGACTGACGACACCTGCGCGCCGGATGCGCTTCGCGGTCCGGCTGTCGTTTCTGTCCTTCCCTGACCGGAGACCGTTCCCATGACCACCGAATCCCGTGCCGCTGTTCGAAGGCTGGCGCTCGCCCGCGCAACCTCGCTGACGGGCGGGGCCGCCGCCTTCGCCGCGCTGAACTTCGCCATCTACCAGCGAACCCACTCGCCCGGATGGGTGGCGGCATCGCTGCTGCTGACGTGGGGGACCGGTGGGATCGCCAGCATCTTCGCGGGGTCGCTGGGGGACCGGTTCGACCGCAAGGCCGTCATGGTGGTGAGCGACCTGGCAGGGGCGGCCGTGTTCGGCGTCATGGCGTTCGTGGACGACCCGGGGTGGCTCATCGCGTGGGCCTTCCTGTCGGCCCTGGTGGAGTCGCCGTTCCTGGCGGCCTCGGCGGCGGCCATCCCGAACCTCGTGGACGACGAGCACATCGGGTGGGCCAACGGGCTGGTCACGCTGGGGACCAACGCCGGCATCGTGCTGGGGCCGCTGGCGGGCGGGGTCCTGGTGGCGACGATCGGGCCGGGTCCGGTGTTCGCGCTCAACGCCGTGTCGTTTGTCGTGTCGGCCGCGCTGGTCTGGTCGGTCACCGGGTCGTTCTCGGGGCGGAGGGACGACGCGTCGGAGCATGCCGGCGTGTGGGCCGGCATCCGGTTCCTCACCCGTGAACGGGTTCTGCGCGCTGTGGCGCTGGCGTGGATCCCGCTCGCGGCCGGGCAGGGGATGACCATCGTGGCCGACGTTCCGCTGGTCGGCCTGTTCGGCGCGGGCGGCGTTGGGTACGGCATCCTGATCTCGTGCTGGGGGCTGGGCTCGATCCTCGGTACCCTCTGCGGCCGGTTCCTGAACCGGCGGAACGAGCCACTGGTGTTCGCGGCCGGCGCCGGCGTGGTCGCCGTGACGGCCGTCCTGACCGGGCTGTCCCCGTGGTTCTGGGGCGTGCTGGCGGCGATCCTGGTCATGGGGATCGGCGAGGGGTCCCAGGTGGTCGCGCAACAGGTGATCGTCCAGCGACGGACTCCCGACGCGGTCCGGAGCCGGGTGGCGGCGGGGTTCGAGTCGGTGGCCCACCTGTCGCTGGCGTTCTCGTTCGCGATCGCCGGCCCCGTGGTTCGCTGGCTCGGGCCTCGGGGAACCTACGTGCTGGGAGGCCTCGTCGGGCTCCTCGCCCTGGTCGCGGTGGTCCCCGCCTTCGAGACGAGGCACGCTCCTGACGAAGGGACCCCCACCCCGTCGACCACCGGTGCCGCCTCGATGCTCCTCGGCTATTCCTCCGGCGACACCGACACCACCGCCTCCACCCGGTAGCCGGCCGCTCGCAGCTGGGATGCGCCGCCGCGGTCGAGGGCCAGGATGATGCACGCCACGACGGAGCCCTCCGCCTGCACCGTCTCCGCCGCCCGCTGGACCTGGTGGCCCGTGGTGCTGACGTCTTCGATGAGCGCCACCACTGATCCCGGGTCCGGGTAGCCCTCCACCTGCGTGCGCGTACCGTAGGCCTTGGGCTCCTTGCGGACCACGATCATGGGGAGGCCGGTCTCCAGGGCCACGGCGGACAGCAGCAGCGTGGCCGCGCCCTCCGGCGCCGCCAGGTGCGTCACCCCCTCAGGAAGCAGCTCGCGGACCCGCCCCGCCACCTCCCGGAGCAGCGCCGGATCGGCCAGGAACCGGAACTTGTCGAAGTACACGGTGGAGCGGCGGCCGGAGGACAGCACGAAGTCGCCGTGAAGCTCCGAGACGGCCAAGAGCCGTGCCGCGAGATCGTCCGATCGTGAGATCGGATCGTCGTTCCCGGGTTCGGTGGCCATGGCGCGCTAGCATAGGTCCCCGACATGGGCCTGTATCGCGCGCTCCGGCCGCTCGTCTTCGCGGCCCCGCCGGAGACGGCCCATCGCATCGCCGGCACTCTCCTCGAGCTTCCGCTCCCGTGGCGGTGGATCGGCGGTGCCCTCGATGATTCCGTCCTCCGAACCGAGCTGGCAGGCATCTCACTGCGAAACCCCATCGGGCTGGCCGCCGGGTTCGACAAGCGGTGCCGCGTGCTCCACTCGCTGGGGAAGCTCGGGTTCGGCTATCTGGTCGGGGGCACGATCACGTCGAAGCCGCGCGAGGGGAACCCGAAGCCTCGCATCGTCCGGTACCCGAGGCGAGGCGCCATGGTGAACTCCATGGGCCTGCCGAATCCGGGGCCGGAGGTCGCCGCAGCGAACCTGGGCCACCATCCTGGCACCGCGCCCTGGTTCGTGAGCATCGCGGACGAGGACCTGGAGGACGTCGTCCGGAGCTTCGAGCTGCTCGAGCCACACGCGGACGCCATGGAGCTCAACGCGTCATGTCCGAACGTCTCCTGGGGCCGGGATGACGACACCGAGCAGCACCTCCGCGACCTGGTTCAGGCCCTCACCGCGCGGACCGACAAGCCGCTGTTCGTGAAGCTCCCGCCGTTCGCCTCGGACCGGGAGCGCCAGGCGATCACCGCCCTGGCCGTGCTGGCCGTGGAGTCGGGTGCCGCCGGCCTGACCTGCTCGAACACTCGACCGGTGCTCGACCGACGCCAGTCGGTGGGCACCGGTGGACTGTCGGGAAGGCCGCTGTTCGAGGGCACGGTCGCGGCCGTGCGGGCCATTCGGGAGGCCACCGGCCTGGCGGTGCCCATCAACGCCTGCGGTGGGATCTCCACGGCGGCGGAGGCCCTGGCCTGCCTGAAGGCCGGGGCCACCACGGTCCAGCTGTACACCGCGCTGGTGTACGAGGGCCCGCGCCTGCTCCGGCGGTTGACGGCAGGTCTGGCCACGGCGCTCGGAGCAGGGACCACGACCACCACCACGATGACGTCCGCCGCCTAAACCGAACACGTTCGATCGGATGTGGCCGAGGATGCTTGCCTTCATCTGGATCTCCTCCCTGGAGATTGTCTGGCCAGGCGCATCCACGAACGCCTGGACCACGGGTCGAACGCAACGCCCGATGCCATGCCTCTCGGGCGAACCGGCTCACGTGAGCGTTGCGTACGCTCGCGACGGGTCGGTCTGAAGCTCCTATGTCAAGCAGCTTCGGCGGAAACCTCGTGATCGGGCTTCAGGTCGCGCACCATCCGGCGGTAGACGACGTCGCTCAGGTGACGCTTCAGGATCCGCATGGCCTCCTTCTTGGTGTGGCCCCGCTGACGGGCATCGTCGAAGACCTTGCGGGCGCGAGGTTCGCACCGGAGCTGGGTCACCGCCATGCGATGGAGCACGGCGTTCACCCGGCGGTTCCCACCGCGGTTGAGACGATGGCGCACCGGGCGGCCGTCCCCTTCCCCGGATGAGGCCGGCAGCGGCGCCGTCCCGTTGAACCGGGCGAAGCCGCCCTCGCTCGCGAAGCGGCGGGGATCGCCCGCCTCCACCAGCAGCTCGGCCACTGACTTCTCGGCCAGCCCGCACAACCCGCCGAGGGTGGATCCCACCCGCTCGATCAGCTTGCCCAGCTCCTTGGTCGCCTCCTTGTCCTTGGCGTCGAGCGCGCCGATGGCGGCGGCGTGGTCCTCGAGCAGCCGCAGCCGCAAGGCCGTCGAGGGGTCCCAGGCCTGCGTGCGGTCCCGACGAGCGAGCGCGTTCAAGCGAGTGCGGACGTCCTTGGTGTCCGGCAGGGTCTCACGCAGCCCGAGGGGCAGGGCCACCAGGAGGGCCTCGGACTCGTTCAGCAGGTGCTGGCGGCTCTTCAGGATGGACCGGCGGGCCCCGTGCCACAGCCCCATGACCTCGGCGTTTGCGTCGAGGGCGGCCTCCGGTCCGGCGCGCTTGAACGCCACCGCGATGTCGGGGTCCGCCTGGGTCTCCCGAGCGATGCGCACCGAGTCCAGCGCGTCGGTCTTGCCCTGGCGGCGCCGCCGGGCCCGCTCCGCCGTACGGGTGGGGCACACATCGCGGACATCGTGCCCCCGGCCGACCAGGTACATGGCAGTGTGCCGACCGAGGCCGCCGGCCCCCTCCACGCCCCATCGCACCACGGCTCCGAAGGAGACCGCCCACGCCTCCATGTCGCGGTGCCCCACGCCGGAGACCCTGAAGCTCCGGGTGCCGAGCTCCCCGCCTCGCTCGTCGATCACGCTCGCCGTCAGGGTGTGCTTGTGGGGGTCGACGCCGACGGCGTTGCCCCGCCCCACCTGCCCACCTGCGCCGGCGCGTTTCCCACGCCCGAGTGGTCGCACCTCCCGCGTCCTCCTCCAGGGGCCGTGTAGGGTTGGCGTGAGGATCGGCCGACATATCCCCGTTGAGGGATCAACGCTCCTATCAAGTCAGGCCGACCTCGAGGGGTCCCGGGCCGGAGGCGACACTTCAGAGCAAGGACACCCCTCACGGGGGTCGAGATCTGAGATGGGTCAGCCCCTGGCCCGGCCCTCACCCTATCCGGGGTCTCACCCGGATCTGGCAGCCC